>VOFG01003461.1_pt1 | contig 40547 bp, 51 predicted proteins | sample 5384171 | NCBI WGS metagenome assembly VOFG01 (sample SAMN12384726, study PRJNA508395) | human gut metagenome | isolation source: healthy gut F | host: Homo sapiens
TTTTACTCATAGAGAAGATGTTTTTTCTAATCTCTTTGTAATCCTGTAATTCTTTTTGCCAACTATTCCGGATAGTCTCTTCCGAATCGCCTCTGAGGATAGCTTTGCGTACGCTGTCAGTTCCCATCAGCAAATCAAACCACCGGGCACGGGAGAAGAAAGCGGCACCTTCGCCGGATAAACGGTAAAATGCAGGAAATAGCGGAGTGTAAATCCGTTCACATCGTCTGCGTTCCGGAGGTCTTCGCCATAGCAGGTGATACCTTTGTGCATCGGGTTTTTTGTCAAAACCGGGTAAGGAGCGGGGAGTAAAAGTGAAACTTCCGTATTTCTTATTAGGTGCGCCCAATACTTGGAAAGGAAATGTCGTTCCCCGCCCTACGCTGACGCGGGTAGCCTCAAACGGGCAGAGTGAAGCATACAATCGGATAGACTGATCGTTCGGGAGGTTGGGCGACGGTTTGATGGGGAGTGAATAAGGCTCTCCATGTTTCCACCCGGTCATTGGAATTACCTTTAATGAACAAGGATTTTTCTTGTTGGCAATCCATCCTTCCCCGTTTATCATCTGTGCCAGTTCGCCGATAGTACATCCGTGAAGTACAGGAATGGGAAGCATGCCGACAAAGCTCCGGTAAGCAGGTTTGAGTATCGGACCATCCACATAGTCGCACGGATTGGGGCGATCCAGTACAATCATTTCTTTCTTGTTCTCTGCACAAGCATCCATCACATAATACATCGTGCTTATATAGGTATAAAAGCGTGCCCCTACATCCTGAATGTCGAATAAGATCACGTCAACATCTTTTAGTTGGGTGGCAGACGGCTTTTTTTGTTATCACCATAAAGCGATACGATAGGAATACTGGTGCGGGAATCTTTTCCGTCTTTCACCGTTTCACCTGCATCCGCGTTACCGCGGAAACCATGTTCGGGGGCAAATGCTTTGACTACCCGGACGTCTCTCCTTAATAAGGTATCGAGAAGATGAACCCGCTTTGCTCCCACGACAGAAGTGTGGTTGACTACCATTCCGATGCGTTTTCCTTTCAGCAACGGCATATATTGATCCATTTGTTCTGCTCCCGTGACAATTTGACTGCTTACACGCATTGGTGACAACATAATGAATAGAAATATAAGAATGAAGGAAGCTCGAGTTTGCATATCGGTAATTTTTTTGTAATATTGCACAAAAATATTAATTTCTCATCAAGAGAGCAAAAAAATAAAGCACATGAATCCATACGAAATCATTGATAAATATTATCCGGAAAATACGCAGCAGAGACAAATCTTAGTAATTCATAGTCTGGCGGTGTCCGGAAAGGCAATGAAAATGCTGGATGCTCATCCCGAATTGCGTTTAAACCGGAGTTTTGTGAAAGAAGCTGCTCTGTTGCATGATATTGGAATTTTTCAGACCGATGCTCCCACCATTCAGTGCTTTGGCACTCATCCTTATATCGCCCACGGATATTTGGGAGCTGAAATCTTGCGGGCGGAAGGTTTCCCCCAACACGCATTGGTGTGCGAACGCCATACGGGAGCCGGACTCTCGTTGGAAGATATCATTGCCCAGCAGCTCCCCGTTCCTCATCGTGAGATGCTGCCCATTACCCTGGAAGAGCAGTTAATCTGCTTTGCCGATAAATTCTTTTCTAAGACTCACCTGGACGAAGAAAAGTCGGTAGAGAAAGCCCGTCATAGTATTGCTAAATATGGTGAAGAAGGCCTAAGCCGTTTTGATAGATGGTGTTCTCTCTTTTTATAGCACTAAAAAATAATTAAATAACGAAGATTCTAACTCATATTTGGTGAAGATTGTGTACTTTTGCCACTTCAAGCGTAAACTATTAGTTAATGGCGCCATTGAAAGCAAAAATACTTATATCATTCATACTGCTGATTGTCTTACTGATGCTTCCCGATGAGGCTACGTCTCAACGTCGAAGAAGAGGGATGATTGCCCCAACACCGCACAGAATGATTCCCTTCATGGAAATGATTCATTGAAAGCAGATACGGTTACGGTACGCATGGACTCTATCGCACCGGCTAAGAAGAAACAACCGCTCGACGCACCGGTTATTTATGAATCTAACGACTCCACAACTTTTACATTGGGCGGTGCCGCTACGCGTTTATGGTAGTGGCAAAGTTAACTACCAGAACATAGAGTTGGCAGCGGAAGTGATTTCAATGAATCTGGATAGCAGCACGGTGCACGCTTACGGTATCAAAGACTCTTTGGGAGTGGAAAAAGGTAAACCTGTCTTTAAAGAGGGAGATACTGCATATGATACGGAAACTATCAGGTATAACTTCAAGAGTAAAAAAGCGGGAATCACCGATATTATCACTCAACAGGGTGAAGGTTATGTGACCGGTAGCAGAGCCAAGAAAGGAGCAAATGATGAAATCTTTATGGAGCACGGTCGCTACACGACTTGTGATCATCATGACCATCCTCACTTCTATATGCAGTTGACAAGAGCCAAAGTGCGCCCCAAGAAGAATGTAGTGACAGGACCTGCCTATCTTGTGGTGGAAGATGTACCCCTGCCGCTGGCTGTGCCGTTTTTCTTCTTCCCTTTCTCCAGCAGCTATTCTTCGGGTTTCATCATGCCGACTTATATGGACGACTCCAGTCGCGGTTTCGGTCTGGCAGAAGGCGGATATTATTTTGCTATCAGTGACATCATGGACCTGAAAATGACGGGAGATATCTTTACCAAAGGTTCGTGGAGACTTTCCGGATTGACCAACTATAATAAGAGGTACAAATACTCCGGTACATTGCAGGCGGATTATCAGGTGACCAAGACGGGAGACAAAGGAATGCCGGATTATACGGTTGCCAAGGACTTTAAGATTGTCTGGAATCATCGTCAGGATGCCAAGGCAAGTCCGAACAGTACTTTCTCCGCCAGTGTGAACTTCTCTACCAGTAGTTACGAACGATCTAACATCAACAACCTTTATAACTCCCAGTTGTTGACTCAGAATACCAAAACATCAAGTATCAGTTATTCACGCAGTTTCCCTGATATCGGTCTGACGCTTTCCGGAACGACCAATATCGCACAGACCATGCGTGACTCTTCCATTGCGGTGACGTTGCCCGACTTGAATATATCGTTGAGCCGTCTCTTCCCGTTCAAACGCAAGAAAGCGGCCGGGGAAGAACGCTGGTATGAGAAGATTTCTGTCAGCTATACAGGACGTCTGACGAACAGTATCCGTACTAAAGACGACCGTCTGTTCAAGACCGGCATCAGCGGATGGGAAAATGCGATGAATCATAATATCCCTATCAGTGCTACTTTTACTCTGTTCAAATATTTGCAGGTTAATCCTTCGGTGAATTATACGGAACGTTGGTATACCCGTAAGGTAAATCAGCAATATAATGAGGAAACGCATAGACTGGAAGCATTGCCGGGCGATACGATTAACGGTTTCTACCGGTATCCAACTATTCGGCAAGTTTGAGTCTGAGCACCAAATTGTATGGTATGTACAAACCTCTTTTCATGAAGAAAAGGAAATACAGATTCGTCATGTGTTTACGCCACAAGTTAGCCTGACCGGTGCTCCGGGATTTAGCAAGTATTGGGAGGAGTATACTGATTATAACGGTGATACACAATATTATTCTCCTTTTACCGGACAGCCTTATGGCGTTCCTTCCCGTGAAGGTTCGGGAACAGTCAGTTTCTCGATTGCCAATAACTTGGAAATGAAGTATTACGATGCAAAAGAAGATACGGTCAAGAAGGTGAGCCTTATTGATGACTTGAGTGCAAATATGTCTTATAATATGGCAGCCAAAGAACGGCCATGGAGTGATTTGAGTATGAATCTCCGTTTGAAACTGACCAAGAATTATACGTTCAATATGAATGCGTCATTCGCTACTTATGCCTACACGTTCGATAAAAATGGTAATGTGGTTACCGGCAATCGTACAGAGTGGTCTTATGGGCGTTTCGGACGTTTTCAAGGCTATGGATCTTCTTTTAATTATACTTTCAACAACGATACTTGGAAGAAGTGGTTCGGACCGAAAGAGGATGAAGATAAGGATAAGAAGAAGCCGGAAGGTGATGATGAAGATTCGGAAGGCTCAGAGGAAGACGGAACTGTCACTAAGAAGGTCGAGAATGCGCAAGCGGACTCGGACGGTTATCAGGTATTCAAAATGCCTTGGTCTTTGAGTTTTAGTTATTCGTTCAATATTCGTGAAGATAGGACTAAGCCTATTAATCGCTATTCGATGAGATATCCGTTTACTTATACTCACAATATCAATATGAATGGTAATGTGAAGATTTCCAATAACTGGTCGCTTTCATTCAACTCCGGTTACGACTTCCAGGCAAAGGAGATCACACAAACTTCTTGTACGATTTCCCGCGATTTGCACTGTTTCAACTTGTCCGCCAGTCTTTCACCTTTCGGACGGTGGAGATATTATAATGTTACTATCCGGGCAAATGCAAGCATTCTTCAGGATTTGAAGTATGAACAGAGAAGCCAGACGCAAAGTAATATCCAGTGGTACTAGGATAAGCGTAGAGTTGAAAGATATATAATTGCATTGTTACAATATTATGGAAAAAAAGAAAATGGCTGTGCTATTCATTAGGTAATAGCGCAGCCATTTTTTTTTCAACTCTCAACTTGTATTCAACTACCAGTTGATTTCCGTTTCTCCATGTGCCTTTAAATAATCATTTGTCCGGCTGAAATGCTTGTTGCCGAAGAAACCGTTATAGGCGGATAGGGGAGAAGGGTGTGCAGAGGTAAGCACTAAATGCTTGTTCCGGTCAATGAAAGCTCCCTTCTTTTGAGCGTACGAGCCCCATAAGATAAACACCAGGTGCTCCTTGCTTTCTGCCAGGGCACGAATAGCAGCGTCGGTAAATGTCTCCCAACCGCGGTTTTGATGAGAACCGGCTTGGTGTGCACGTACAGTCAGTGTTGCGTTGAGCAGCAGTACACCTTGTTCGGCCCAGCGGGTTAAGTTTCCTGTGGTAGGAGCATCTGTTCCTATATCTGCTTTGATCTCTTTGAATATATTCACCAGTGAGGGCGGAAATTGTACTCCGTCGTTAACGGAGAAACAGAGCCCGTGTGCCTGGCCCGGTCCGTGGTACGGGTCTTGTCCGATGATTACTACCTTCACCTTGTCGAAAGGACAGAGGTTGAAAGCATTGAATATCAACCTTCCGGGAGGAAATATCTGATATTGGCTATATTCGCTTTTTACAAATTCTGTAAGTGTGCGGAAGTAGTCCTTGTCAAATTCCGGTTGCAAATGTGTTTTCCAACTTTCTTCTATCTGTACGTTCATAGCAATTATATAAGGTGTATATCAAGTTCTTCGCATTCTTTGCGCATATCTTCGGGCCAGATGCTGGCCTGTATTTCTCCGATATGTGCTTTCCGAAGGTAGAACATACACAAACGTGACTGTCCGATACCTCCACCGATAGATAACGGGAGAGTGTCATTCATCAAGCGTTTGTGGAAATAAAGTTCCAGTCTTTTTTCTTCGTGCTCCTCTTTCAACTGACGTTGCAAGGCCTCTTTGTCTACACGTATACCCATAGACGAAAGTTCGATAGAACGTTGCAGTACATCGTCCCAAAGCAACAGGTCACCGTTTAGTCCGGGCAGGCCGTTCAAGCCGTTTGTTGTGTAGTCGTCGTAGTCCGGAGCACGGCCGTCATGTTTCTTGCCGTCGCTCAGTTTGCAGCCTATGCCGATAATGAATACGGCACCGTATTTTTGGCAGATAGCGTGCTCACGACATTTAGGTTCTAGGTTCGGGTAGAGTTGGCGTAACTCCTCAGAATGAATAAAATGCAGCTTTTGTGGCAAACAAGGTTTGATTTGGGGATACATTTCGTATACCATATACTCTGTGCGTATCATCGCTGCATAAATGCGTTTAACGATTTCTTTCAGGAAGTTTACGTTTCTGTCTTCGTCGGTAATAACACGTTCCCAGTCCCATTGATCCACATATAGAGAATGTAGATTACCCAGTTCCTCGTCGGAGCGGATGGCGTTCATGTCGGTATAGATACCGTATCCCGGTTCGATGTGGTAATCGGCTAAGGTCAGTCTTTTCCATTTAGCCAGTGAATGAACTACTTCTGCTTGTGCGTCGCCCAAATCTTTTATCGGGAAAGAAACAGGTCGTTCTATTCCATTCAAATCGTCATTGATACCCATCCCTTTCGATACGAAAAGGGGGCTGTCACGCGTCTGAGGCGTAATTCGGATGACAAGTTTAACTGGAAGAACTCTTTTATTTGCTTGATTCCCAGCTCGGTCTGTTTCAGGTCGAGAAGCGGTTTGTAGTTCTTAGGTTTTATCAAGTAACTCATAGGTTTGTTAAATGTTAATTGTCGGCAAAGATAGGAATAAAAATGATATATGTATTGAGATTTCTCTAAAAGATTGTCAAATTGATAAAGTATGTGCTATAAAGCATTTCAAAATAACAGAGTGTTAACAGGTGTGGGTACCTTAATAACTATAAAAAAAGAAGAATCATTAGGAAGATAAGTGATGTACTTGATTATATCCAGAAAGAGAAGGAGAAGAATACCCCTATTGACTTTATCCAGTTCTGCAAAGATTGGTTAGCAGCTACAGAGGTCAAAGGTAAGAGGAATTATCAAACTACCCTTAATACCTTCATTGCCTTCTTAGGAAAGGATAAACTGAATACCAACCAAGTTACCAAGTTGTTAATGATGGAGTTCATGGAACACCTTCACAAGAAAAGGGCTAAACAGGTGGCAGAACTCCAGAAGAAAGGCAAGAGAATACCTTCCAACAGAATGGTATCTTTATACATGGGAAGTATCAGGCATCTATTCAATGAAGCCAAGAAGAAGTATACATTATCAGCAGAGTTAATAAAGAAGATATGGGAACTACCTTATATCATCAATGCCAATGGAAGGGAAAGGTTGTGCCCTTTCAACTTAGCCAAAGACTGCTTCATTCTCTCCTTCTGCCTTATAGGGATGAACTCTGCTGACTTATACAACTGTACTGAACTGAAAGGTGGTTCAATTACTTATTACAGGACTAAGACTACAGACAGGAGGCTTGACAAGGCTAAGATGAAAGTAGATGTTCTTCCTATCCTGTTACCTCTAATGAAGAAATATGAAGATTACACCCAGAAGAAGGTGTTCTGCTTCTATCACCTCTATTCTACCTTCAAGAACTTCAACAGAGCTATTAATCATGGACTTAAGGAGATTGGCAAGATATTGAAAGTTGATGACCTAGAGTACTATGCAGCTAGACACTCATGGGCTACATTAGCTGTTAACAAAGTAGGTATAGATAAGTACACAGTTCATGCTGCTTTGAATCACATTGATGAGACTATGAAAGTCACTGACATCTACATTGAAAGGGACTTCAAGATAGAGAATGAAGCAAATAGGAAGGTAATTGAATATATGTTCAGTAATCATAATAAGCTGCCTAGTCCAGAAGTGAAGTAAGTTAATCCCCCAAAAGAACCTCTATAGTTGTTTGAATTATGGAGGTTCTTTACTATCTTTTGCTCACTTACTAGTTATATAATAACCTTAAACAAAGTGAGCACATGGAAGAGGCTACTCAACATTGTAGTGATATTACCCACAATACCTTTGCTGATATTATAGATTGGGATGACCTAACAGAAAAGGACTACCAGACTATAAAGGAATTAAAAGAGAATGGAGTAATAATAGCACCTGATACAGTGATTAAAGACTTATCAGGTTTTCCTGTAGGTAAGGCTTCTAATATATCAGAAGGAATTTTTGCCACTAAGAGGCACTTACTATCTGACTATTTAACTAAGATGCCTCATGGGCTAGTTGATAAGAAGATAACAGGTATTGGAGCTACCACCCTTGAGATAAACTCAAAGAGAAACTCAATCATAGTCTTTCCTACTAAGGCTCTGGCTTATGGTAAACACTCCAAGCATCCTAATACACTGTATGTAGGCAGTGAAATTAAAGGTGAAAGAGAAAAGGTCACCAATCAGCAAATCAAGGAATACCTAGCTAAAGATGGACACAAGAAACTTCTAGTAGTTGCAGACAGTCTAGGTAGACTATTAGGTATCATAGGAAAAAACTACAAGGACTACTTTCTTATGATTGATGAGATTGATGTTCTCCAAACTGACAATAACTTTAGACCCCAACTGGAGAATGTGATTGACTATTACTTAATGTTCCCATTAAAGAACAGATGTATGGTTACAGCTACTATGAAGGACTTCAACAACTTAATACTAAAGAAAGAATGTAAGTTCTCCATAACTTGGACATATAATAGCCGAAGAGATGTTAGGTTGTTGCACACCAATAATATCATACAGACTGTTATAGAAGAGGTTATCTCTCACCCTAAAGATAAGATATTTATAGCCTATAACTCCATACTCCAAATACAGAACATCATATCAACCTTAGATGAAGAAACCAGAAAGGAATGTGCTATCCTATGTAGTGAGGCATCCATAAAGGAAGCAGGAGAATACTTTGTACCTAAATTGGGGGACAATGATACCTTACCTGCTAGGATTAACTTTGCCACCTGTTGCTACTTCACTGGTATAGATATAGAGGATAGTTACCATTTAATCACTGTATCAGATGTAAGAAGAAGCCATTCAATGTTGACCATAGATAGGATGACTCAAATACATGGTAGATGTAGAAAAGATGATGGGATACTTAGTGAAACTATCATATATAATACCTTAGGATATGTATCAGTAATGGAAAGTATGGATAGCTATACAGTCACCCTCTTAAATAAAGCTAAGAAGGTGCTCAAAGTAATAGAATCAGCAGATGACATCATGCAAGGTGATTATACTTTAACTGACCTTTTTCTTTGGTTAAGGAAGCCATAAGAGAAAAAAGCACAGGAGAGAATTGCAGGGTATGAGTTCATCAATCTAATTAGAAAGAATGTGGAAGGAAAGTATGTTCCTGCCTACTTAAATATAGACTACATCATTGAAAGAACCGAGTTATATGGTTCATACTTTATGCCTGAAACATTGAAAGCAGTACTAAGTAGACAAGCTAACATCATTAGTTATACCGCCATTCCTAATTATGATGTTTCACCAAAGCAAAAGTAGCATAGAAAAGTCTAATAAGGATGCACAGAATATGTTGGCAGAAAGGTACATTCAAGAAGCAATTTATAACATCAAACTATTATCAACCACAGGACAGTTGAATGATAATACCTTATACCTTTACATTAGACAAAGCAGAAGTAAAACTAAGATATTCCTAGAGAGATTCTTTAAACTCTACAAGTATGTTGACCTTGATAGTTTACTACATCAACTATGGGAGATTAGAGCAGATAACAGTGTAGCTTTCAAGAACCTGAACAATGCTGCCATGTACTGGGCACTAGATGAAGAGCACCCTTTCAAAGTGGCAATAAGAAGAGGATTTACCCTTAACAGAAGCTATTCAGCAAGTGAGATACAAGAGATATTAACTCCTATAGTTCAATATCATCTGCACAAAGTTCTGCAACCCAGAAAGTATGTAGCCCTATTAAATACCATTTATGCAACTGGTAGAACATCAGGAAATAAGTATAGCATCAGAAATGAGAATCCCAAAGGCTTTAAAGAGCATACAAACAGGATAGCTACTAAGGAAAACAATTTGTTAAAGTTATTTATTTTATAAATTTCCCATCATAATGGATATAAGTATGAGTAATTTGAATTGGAATGAGTTTGAAATAGTTTGGGAAGGATTTAAACAAGAGTTGCTTAGGTAATTGCTTCTCAACCTTCTGGTAAGAGAGAATAGGTTCAGCTTTGCCTATTAACATTAAACATAGTGGTTACTTTGCTCTCATACCAGAGAACCTAGACCTAAATGCACATTTAGAGCAATATCCTCTTACTGACTACAAGTTTGTTAATGACCACGGACATATTAAAACTGTTACCACCACTGGTACACTAGGTGCTTACTTTGACATAGAGAGGTTGATTTATATCATGGGATTAATTAGCTCTATTCCTTCTATCAAGAAGGATTCCATAGATGAAGAAGGTTATGTATCAATTAATGCAAAGTACCTTAGGCACTTCTTCAAAGACTATCTAAGCTATCTTGATTACCTTATAAAGACAGGAATACTAATCACTGATAACCAATATATCAAGGATGAGAAGTCTAAAGGTTACAAGTTTGCTCCTGCTTATGATAGTGTTCCTCTGGTCAAGTATGTATATCAGTCAGTTAGAGAGCAAGCAGTTCAAATAGAAGCTGTTCCTCAAGAAGTATTCAATGAGTCCTTAGGAAAGTTTACATTTAATCATCTACTGGAGTATCCTTATTTATCACATTGGTATGAGCAAAAGCAATTAACAATCAATGCAGACTTAGCCAGACAATATGCTTATCAAATGATGACAGAGAAGTTCAATGGGGGATATGAGTCATGGGACTCCAACAGAGATAAATGGTGTAGGAGTAGAAATACCTTTTGCAAAAAGTATCCTAGAAGTCAGTATAATGCTGCAATACATAATATTGAATCTATAGCTTGCTATGGTTACAAAGCTAAGATTGACAGCAATGTCCACAGGTTACATTCAGTTATCACCAATATACAGAAGGACTACAGGCACTTCCTCTTGTATGATGAACAACCTTTAGTAGGAATTGATATAGCTAATAGTCAACCTTATCTACTGTGTCTATTGTTCAATCCTATATTCTGGGAGAAAGACTCTAATGCCACTTTGAACATAGGAACACTTCCAACTAATATCCAGTCCTTATTCCCTCAAGAGCACCTTGTAGAGATTAAAGATTATGTAAGTTCATTGGCAGTAGAAGCACTTCAAGAGTATAAGCAAATAGCCTCTGAAGGTAGAGTATATGACCACATTATGAGTCTGGTTAATAGCAGGAGGAATACCACATTGGACAAGAAGAGTGTCAAAACCATGATGCTAATAGTATTCTTCTCAAAGAATAGATACTACCATCAACAAGGAGCAATCCTTAAAAGATTATTTGATAATACTTACCCCGAAATATATTCACTAATAGCATTAGCCAAAAGGAACAATCATGCTGCCTTAGCCTGCTTATTGCAATCAATAGAGAGTGAAATCATCCTCCACAGATGCTGCAAAAGGATATGGGAAGAAGGTAATCATCAAGTCCCAGTGTTTACTATCCATGACTCTATAGCCACAACAGTTGAGCATGTAGAATGGGTAAAAGGTATCATGCAAGAGGAGCTAACCAATGCAATAGGAATATCACCAAGCTTAACTGTTGAACATTGGAACTTAAGTAAAGTGAAGCACCCTAATATACTTCAAAGAGTAGTACAAGAGTAATCATAAAAGTGAAGGAATACCCAATATCCCCTGTTTTCATCCCAGAAGGCAGGGGCTTCTTATATCTGTACATATGTATAAGATAACTGTTCCTACTGCCACCTGATATACTGTACTCCTAATATTTTTTATTTTTTTCTTCAATTTGATAGCTACAAGTGCACTATAAGTCACATTTCCACCCACCCCAGACCTTAGAGTGGGATAGTCCCCCTATGCTATCTGGGGCTTATTACATTTTATATTGAAGGCTCATTACAGGAGGCTCATTACCCCTCCATAGTATTTGAACTTATAGCAGCAGAATAGTCTGTCTGCACAACAATAAAATTACAAGATTATGGAAAAGCTAAAATTCTTAGAGACAGTGACAGTGAATGAATTCAAGGCTCAAAAGGGTGTAAACAAGATTGAGATTAAGCAGAATCCTCATACAGGTAAGTGCTTTTTTGTCTATGGTTGTGAAACTGGTGCAGTAAGTGACAAGTTCATCAATGGAGAAGTAACCAATCCTGTTATCTCCCAAGTATGCTCACCTGATACAGGTGATATGTTCTATATGCTGCACCAAAGAGGTGAAGGTGGAGCTATGACACTAGTAACTCTATGATGAGTATCAATGTTGACCTCAAGGAAGTAAGTCTATTAGGGCTTGCTTCCTTTTTTCTTTATAGATTATACATCAACTATTAATATTATTCTGATATGTTGAACTTAAGAGTTTCATCCAAGAAGCAGGCTAAAATTAAGCTTGCTTTACAAGGCTGTGCAGGTAGTGGAAAGACCTATTCAGCATTACTTTTAGCTTATGGTTTATGCAATGACTGGACTAAGATAGCCATCATTGACAGTGAACATGGAAGTGCTGACCTTTATGCTCACTTAGGTGCTTATAATGTATTAAGTCTAAGTGATAATTTTACACCTGAAACATACATGGAAGCCATTGATATATGTGAAGGTGCAGGTATGGAAGTTATCATCATTGACAGCATCTCACAGTGCTGGGATAACTTGCTTGAATACCATGCAGGTCTACAAGGTAACAGCTTCACTAATTGGCAGAAGGTGACACCTAGAATCAATGGTTTTATGCAGAAAGTATTGCAGTCTGGAAGCCATATTATATGCACTATGAGATGCAAACAGGACTATGTTCTAAGTGAGAAGAATGGCAAGATGATACCAGAGAAAGTAGGGCTTAAAGCAGTCATGAGAGATGGTATTGATTATGAGTTTACCATAGTCTTTGACATCAACATGAAGCACCAGACTATTGCATCTAAAGACAGGACAAACCTGTTTATAGGTAAGCCTGATTTTACCATTACACCTACTACAGGACAGATCATAGCAGATTGGTGTAATGATGGTGTCAATCTGGAGATGATAAGGAGCAAGATTAACAGCAGTAAAACCATTGAAGAACTGACTGCCATCTATCATGCTTATCCAGAATGGTATCAGCAGTTAACATCAGACTTCATGCAGAAGAAAGCAGCACTTCAGGTACAAAAGAATCAACCAACTATTAACTATACCCCTAATTACATTAGATATGGAAATAATGCAGTTGCAGCCAGTCAGAGCTAATCTGATATACCCAAACAGAAATAAGGCAGATAACCCTTATATTCAAACAGTTGAGCCAATAGAAGTCATCAACACAGGTATTGCATCAACAAATCCTGTGGGAGTTGAACCAATAAGCACCAGAGAAGGCAATAAGTTACCTTTTATTGAGGCTAATACAAAGGAAGTTACTATGCAGTACCTTAAAGAGGAATGTATTACACCTGTGTTTTCTAAGGACAATGAGGTTACTATATCACACTCCAGTTTCATTGAAACTGTATGGGAAGCAGCTAATAAGGTGTTCTCCAATGAGAGAATAGAAGAACCTGCCATCAGGGTAAGCCATGTTATCAAAGGCAGAATACCGGAAGCTATTCATAAACCAGTGAATCAACTACTGGAATCTGATAAAACCATCTACTTTGAGAGAATGATGTTCTGCTTTGAGATACCTACTATATATGAGGATATTGCAGGTAACAGACTGAATTTAACCATAGGTGGAGTTAGAGCTTATAACCATGAGAACCTCTACAGCAAGAAGGGTGTAGAGAAGTTCAAGGTATTCATTGGCTTCAAGAACTTAGTCTGCTGTAACATGTGTGTATCAACAGATGGTTACAGGTCAGAATTAAAGGTTATGAGTACAACTGAACTATTCAATGCAGTGATGAGGCTGTTCCAAGAGTACAATATAGCCCAACACTTGTATTATATGTCAGCTTATAAGGATACCTATATGAGAGAGTCCCAATTTGCCCAGTTCTTAGGCAGATGCAGATTATATCAGTTCTTGCCTGCAGACCAGAAGAAGAAGTTACCACAGATGCTGATGACTGATACCCAGATAGGATTAGTTGCCAAAGCATATTACAATGATGATAACTTTAGTACCCTTTTGGACAGCAGGGAAATCAGCATGTGGAATGTGTACAACTTACTAACTGGAGCTAATAAAAGTAGCTACATTGATAACTTCTTGGACAGGTCACTTAATGCCACCCAATTGGCAGAAGGACTTAATAGGGCTTTATATGGTGAAAATGAATATAGTTGGTTCATTAATTAGTGTATCTTATGGACAGTATAATGAATGTAGCAGAGGTTCAATTGAGCTATAAAAGCAATGTCAAATCATCAACTAGATACAAGATAAATAGCTCACAGGATGCCTATGAACTGTTGATAAAGTACTTCCCTGATGACACAATAGAATACAAGGAAAGCTTTAAAGTAGTGCTACTTAATCAGTCTAACAAAGTACTGGGTATAGTACCTATTTCAGAAGGTGGAATCTCTGCAACTTATGTAGATGTGAGGCTGATATTACAAGCTGCCTTACTGGCTAATGCAACACAGGTAATATTGGCACATAATCACCCTTCTGGAAGCATGAAACCCAGTACTCTGGATGATGCTTTGACTGAAAAAGTAAGGAAGGTGGCTGAACTCATGGAAATTCATGTAGCAGACCATATAATCTTAAGTCCAGAGAAGGAGTACTATTCCTATAATGATGAAGGAAAGCTATAAACATTTAACCTTCTAAGGTCTACAATATCCTACCTTCTATTAAATCCATCCCCCTCTGCTGTTATTATACCATTATGATGGGAAATTTCTCCTGTCTCACCTTCTTGCATATTATATACAAAGTAAGTGATGCAGAATAGCAAATCAGGGGATAGTTTTATAGAGGTTGACTGCCTCTTTTAATATAGGTTGAGGGTATTTGATTACAGGGTAAAGAGATGTACTGCTATAATAACTTAACCACTTGAGGTTCGGTGAAGTATGTAAACATGAATTGCATTAGTAGTTAGTAAGTTGGATTAAATAAAATATTGATTGAATTATGTGTGAGATTATCTTGATTCTAGTGGGATTTATCCTCACCAGTATGATACTTAAGGATTAAGAGGTTATATACCTCTTACTATGTGATTTTATTGTTGTTGATAGCCCTAGTTCTGTAATGGACTGGGGCTTTAACTAGTGTATATATGACAGCATTAGATATGATATTACAGTGGCTATTATTGATAGTAACTGGTGCTCTATTTATCAGTTTTGCATATAGAAAGTGAATAATTAAGTCTACCTTTGTGCAATAAGGATATAAGCCTACACCTATGGTACTAATATGACTTGAAACCTATCAAATTATGATAGTCAGATGATGAAGTATGACTAGAAAGTTCTATCTTTGTAGCTGTATCAACTAAATGACAACTAATGAAATAGAAGTTTAACAAGACATATTAGATAAAGAAGTGTCAGCTTCTTACTTGTGACAGTCCTAAAATTACCACCTTGAAGACTAACAATCACAGCAGTAAGTAGAGGATACTCATACCATATGGTGTGGGCTTCCCTTATATTGTGTGATTGTAGGTGTGTGGTAATACCTGGACTCCCAATAAGGTTAAGCTCACATCTTCTTTTTTTGTACTATGGCTACAAAAGGAATATAATATGAGATACATTATTAGTACACTATTACTATTATCGGCACTTCAAGCAATAGCCCAAGATTGGGATTCTTATCATTACTCAAACAAGTACTCTATATTGATACCTTCAACACTTGAGTTGAGAAAAGATAGTGATGTTTATACCCAAGTACTCAAAGATATTGGCTACAAAATTACATCTTCCAAAAACAGTAAAATAGTCTTTCAGCAGGCAGGTTTATCAACTAATAAACATGAATACAAATCTATGTACTGTAGAATAATAGTAGACTATTTTACTTGTGAAGAAGGGAGATATTATCCATACTGCACAGATAGATTTGATTTTGATATTAGCTATTACCAAGATATTTTAAAGTCAGCTCAAACAGAACTACAAAACTTTGGTGCAAAGATACTAGATGTTATGAGAGTAGATACCTGTACTGTCAATGGTTGTTTTGCTACTAAAGTTATATACAAGAGAACTGGTTACAATGAGAATCCACCAGTTATTGTTGCTACCTACATGGTATATAACTACACAGAATGTGTAAGAATGACATTCTCATTCAGAGAAACAGAGCAAGATGTGTGGTTAAATGATTTGGTAAAAGTAAAAGACTCTTTCAATGGATAAACCCGCATCATAAAGTTGTTGAAGTTATGGATACAACTATAGTTGAAGGTCTTAGAGAGGATCTGAAACTTGGGGTATCAACTGTATGGAAAATCATACTTGAAATCATATTAGGATGTTGTTTTCTAGGCTTTATCATCAAACCAAAAGAGAGAAAGACACTACTAAAGATATTGGAGACATAATAGCAGTTGATGACACCAAAATTAATCTCAATGATACTATAATAAATACCCCTCAAGTAGGGATAATTTCCAAGCATAAAGCTGCTCAAAATAGAGATGTAAGGAATAGAATATGGAAGATAACTAAGAGACTGTTACTGAATATAGTTATTATAGTTATCAGTTGCATGATATGCACTTTAATGGGAGACTATGGATATTACGTTAATTGCTACTTTTATTACCCATTCTACTTCACTGTTACAACTTATTACACCTATATTATATGGAGAAAACAAGAGGTGTATAGCGAAGACATAGTGCTCTATCCTCTGCTAAAGAAGATAGGAATATATTCTGATATATCAGACTCTTATACTCTAAGGAAAAAGCTATTACTGTCAGTGATTCCTTTATCATTAGTTACTATCTTTACATCTTTACTTGTAGTATCTATTAGCAGCTTAGCTCCAGAAGATAATGAAGTAAGCATGGGAAGTATTCTACTAGGACTACCTGTAATAATATGGGGAGTGTTCTTTGTATATGTGTATGGTAAAAAGTGGCTTAACAATGCACACAAATTATGAAACAATTAAATAAACAATATATGATAAGAAAGACCATTGGCTGGGCACTTGCAATTATAAGTGTTATATTGTTATTACTCACTATAGGAGTAGGTATATATGCATTAAGTGGTTCTAAAGTAGAATTAGCTACTACTGCATTTCAATTAGGAATTATTAGCATCTTTGTATGCACTGGACTGTCCATATTGTTATTAAGAAAACAACAGAATTGTAGTAGTAAAGTGTCATGGTGGCATAAGACAAAGAGATTATTAGGTTATATAATCCTTATTATACTTATGTTCAGTATCTCTGGGATGCATTACTTTGATATGTATGAGATAATACCAAGAGTTTTATTACTAATCATCATATATCTCCTCTTAAGGTCTTCTAAGAAATATCAAAATAACAAATATGAGAAAAATACTTTATGATTTAGGCTTGCTTCTATTGGGGATAAGCATATGGAGCATTACATGGACATGGCTAGAGTGGTCATTTGTAGGAGTATTACATAGAGCAACTATTCTTACAGTTGGTATTATACTTATTTATAAATGTAGGTAGCCAATGTACTACTCCTTATATTATGGATTAAATAGTACCAGACTTCCCATTATATTAGTTGATGTTAAAGGTGAATACCTTTGCTTCATCTTAGATACTGGAAGCACTTGTAGCTTGATTGATAGTACAGTAGTAGAATATTTCAAGGATATAGCAGAGCCAGTTGGTGATTACTTTATCAGTGGGATAGAAGGAACTAAGCACAAGGTGGATATGATTATTCTACCTTTCACTTTTGAAGGTCAGGTATATAAGCCCAAGTTCTGTGTAAGACCTTTGCTAGATGCTTTTAGTGGCATTGAAAAAGAGAGTGGAATACAGGTACAAGGGTTACTCGGTACTGACTTTCTATTGGAGAACAAATGTATCATTGATTTCAAAGAATGTTGTATTTATAATGAATAATAACTATGTATAATATATTAGCAGCAATTGGACTTATAACAATCCTTGCTATTCTCTTTTTTTTATATTTAAATAGTATAGACAGAAAGAAGGAAGAGGAAAAAGATAACTATGATTTGGCTAAATACAGTGACAAATGTGAAAATATAGAAAAGAATGCATCATCAGTTGATGAAGTACATAAGCAAATTAGACAGGTCTTATCTGACCCCAAAGAGAGATTAGAAGCTGAAACTAGAAGAAGACAATATCAGAAGGAGTTAGATGATTTAAATGAAGAAAGACATAAGGAATATGTAATAAAGCGTACCTATTCATATAAATATGAGAGTGATGTGTTTGATATATTCTCAAGAACATTTAAGGTTGTTACAGTATCACATTATAGACCATATAGATATCTTGTAAAAAGAAGATATAGTTACTGAAATACAAAAAAGAGATATGGTAAAGAATATATAGCAGCACTTGATTTATACAATGAATGGATTGAGAATGAATTAATACGGGAATTTAATGGAGAGATTTCTTTAGGAGCAACCTTACAACGTAAGGCTAATATTATATCATCTAAAGATATGAATATGGATAAATGGATGGCTAATCATCATAAATAACACTTTCAGCAGATTTAGTTATAAAACAAAAGCGAGAAACTTAGCACTTCAAAGTGCTATTAGTAGTATGATACTAGCATAGTAGTAATGCAAGAAGAGTTCAACTACAACATAAAGTTAGAGATTGTTTGGAGAACCAAACATATTCACTATATTTGCATCAATCATTAAAATCAAAAGTAATGAAGAAAGCACCTTAGAGTTTAACAGTGATTAGCAGGTAAACCTGTTACACTGACACCATATAAAATGGTGGAGAAGCTAGCCAAATTAGTAGCAATACTATCATGTTGACTAATAGTTGACTAATGAGCTAGCAAGGAGATATTTAACTTGCTGACAGTTGAGACCACTATAAGGCTACTCGTTAAAGATTGTGGTTCTGAATGTCGCCGGTTCGAGTCCGGTCTTCCACCCAACAAAAACCCTTGTAAGTTAAATACTTATGAGGGTTTTCTGCTTTCAGGAAATAGGCATCTTAGAGAGCAAATCATGCTAAATCCTACCTAATATTCCTTGTTGTTGGTCTATTGTTGACCCCCAATTAAGTAAGTTAAAATGCTAACAAATAATACATAAATCTTTCCGTTTAACCCATAAACCAAATATATTCTCTATATTTGTGTAGCATTTGCATTAAAAAGAACATAGTATATCATGGAAAATGAAAAGAAATTAACCCGCTCTTCCAATCGAATGATTGCAGGTGTATGTGCCGGAATAGCCGAATATTTCGGATGGGATGCTACTTTATTGAGAATAGTATATATATTGGCTACATTCTTCACTGCTTTCGCCGGAGTGATTATATATATTATCTTGTGGATTGTCATGCCGGGAAGAAAACCTTCAGACGGATATGAAGACCGCATGAATCAACGCCTACATTGATATGAAAATCAAGAATATCGACCATATCGTCATACCGGTGTCCGATATAGATAAAAGCCTACATTTCTACACAGAAGTCCTGGGAATGGAAGCCGATACAAGCAACCAACGCTTTGCCGTCAAGTTCGGTAATCAGAAAATCAATCTTCACGTAGGAAAAGCACAGTTCCTTCCTGCTGCCAAGCATCCTGCTTTCGGAAGTGCGGACATCTGTTTACTTACAGGAGGAAACATAGAGGAAATAAAAGTCGAAGTAGAATCCAAAGGAATAGAAATAGAAGTCGGTATAGTCCAGCGTCAAGGTGCGCAGGGTGCCATCCGGAGCATTTACTTTAAAGATCCGGATGGAAATCTTATAGAGGTCCGTACATTAATATAATTCAAGTCCGAACTCATCTTTCAGTTGCATGAGCGCCTGATTCTTCTGAGCCATCATCTGGAACTTCTCAACACGTCCCACAGGACGTACTGTTTCTGTTGCCTCACTTACCCGCACTGTCATCATCACTTTACTGTTCTTCAGTCTGCCGCGAAGATAATCCTGCAATTCGGGAATCAAAGCTGTAAAATCCTTTGCAGCAAACTCATTATCGACCACTACTTCAAAAGTCGTTGAGTTGTTAAGCAACGCCGGACGGAGCATCTGCATACGTTTTGCAAGAGCATCCTGTTCTTTCGGCAACTGGCCGGCATACTCCTGCCAATAATAATTCAAATCCCGGTCATTGAACATAAAATCCTCTTCCGGTTGTTGCACCTTAGGAACATAAGTTGTAGTCGCATTCTGCGATACTTGGTCACGCTGCGGATTCTTGATAGATACCCCCAAGCTGGACATCTTCATCACGGGAATTTTTCGTTCTTCCTTGGCAGTCTGAGCAACTCCCGCTCCTTGTGACGGAGCAGACGAAGCCGCACCAGGAGAAGCCGGTGCTCCCGGTTGCACAGCCTCAGAAGCCTGCGGATGCTGGGCAGTAGTGCCATTAGCAGCCTGTGTTGTAACTGAAGACGGAGACGAATGAACTGGAGCCTGCTGAACCTGAGTGGCAGAAGCTACCTGCGGCTGCTGTGCTGCGGCAGGCTGAGTGAATACGGGTTTTATAGTCTTCTTAGGGCCACGCCCACCACTCACGTCATCCCCCTCGGTGGTAAGCTGTGCAACCTGTATCAAGGTCAGTTCTACCAGCAAACGCTTATTTTTGCTGATGCGGTAATTCAAATCGCACTCATTACACAGCTTCATAGCCCGGTACAAGAAAGGTAACGGACATTTCTGCGCCTGTTCCTGATAACGTTGGCGTATGCTCGCTCCCACTTCCAGCAAAGGCAATGTCACCGGGTCTTTCCCGACCAACAAGTCACGGAAATGAGACGACAATCCGGTAATAAAGTGACTTCCGTCAAAACCTTTATTCAATATATCATTGAAAAGCAACAATGCGTCGCTCACCTTGTTTTCGAGGAAGCAATCCGTCAGACGGAAATAATATTCATAATCAAGTACGTTCAGATTATCAATCACACTCTTATAGGTGATATTTCCTCCGGTGAAACTAACCACCTGATCGAAGATAGACAATGCATCACGCATACCACCGTCCGCCTTCATGGCTATCACGTTCAGCGCTTCCGGCTCTGCCGTGATTCCTTCTTTCGAAGCAACATACGACAGATGATTCACCGTATCTTCCACGCTTATCCGGTTAAAGTCATAAATCTGACAACGTGAAAGAATGGTAGGAAGAATCTTATGCTTCTCCGTCGTAGCCAGGATAAAGATAGCATGACGGGGAGGTTCTTCCAGCGTTTTCAGGAACGCATTGAAAGCAGATGCCGAAAGCATGTGCACCTCGTCGATGATATATACCTTATACTTACCAATCTGCGGCGGGATGCGTACTTGCTCCACCAACTGGCGAATGTCATCTACCGAATTGTTGGAAGCAGCATCGAGTTCGTGAATATTGTATGATCGCTGTTCGTTGAAAGCTACACATGACTCACACTGATTGCAAGCCTCTCCGTCGGCAGTAGGCGTCATACAATTGATGGTTTTGGCAAAGATACGCGCACAAGTGGTCTTTCCTACCCCACGTGGTCCGCAAAACAAATAAGCATGAGCCAGCTTTTGGGTAGCAATTGCATTTTTCAGCGTAGTAGTCAACGCCCGCTGTCCTACCACCGATTCGAACGTGGACGGACGGTACTTACGGGCTGAAACAATATAGTTTTCCATATCCGGGATTCTCTCTGTTTTTTTTGAATTTTCGCTTACTCTGCAAATGTACACAAAAAAGTGATAAGTAATAAGGGATAAAAGAGAAGTTTTGAAGCCGAAGCGATAAGTTTTTAAGTTATTAGTTTTATCTTTGCGGATATTAAAAGGAGAAATTATGGGTAAACTAATCAGTATCTGGAGTTTCATACGCAGACGAAAGTATCTCATTACGGTCGTTGCATTTGCTGTTATCATTGGCTTTCTGGACGAGAACAGCCTAGTTCGTCGTTTCGGATATGAACGGGAGATTAGCCAGTTGAAAGAAGAGATAGAAAAATATCGGGCAGATTACGAAGAGAACACCAAGCGTCTCAACGAAATAACGACCAATCCGGACGCCATCGAGCAGATCGCCCGTGAAAAGTATCTGATGAAGAAACCCAACGAAGATATTTACGTTTTTGAAGATTAAAGAATGAAACAATTAGTACCCGCCCTTTTTGTCGTAGGCGCCATCATGGCTCTCACCGGAGCAGCTGTGTTTATTACCGGATGGATATACGCTCCTTACATATATACTATCGGAGCCGGACTTTTCGCATTGGCACAAGTGAACACGCCTGTCAAAGGAAAGGGCAAAACACTGAAACGCCTACGCGTTCAGCAGATATTCGGAGCATTGGCGCTGATCCTGACTGGAGCCTTTATGTTTACCACCCGAGGCAATGAATGGATTGCCTGCCTCACGATTGCTGCTATCCTCGAACTTTACACCGCTTTCCGTATTCCACAGGAAGAAGAAAAAGAAAGGTCATAAAAAAAGCCCGTTCATAGCTTTTCAGTCTTGAACAGGCATCACTTTTTTTAATTCGATAATGTTCCGTCCTTTTATAAGGAACGGAACAGTTTTATATCATTTATTTCTTCACAGGTGAATATCTTGCATTCAACCCGTCAACAATTTCTTTTGTAATATTGAAAGTGCTGTCAGCATAAAGCAGATTATCGAAACCTGTGTTGCTGAAAATCAGGCTATATCCGTGAGTCTTATTATATTCTTTCAGGAAAGCGTTGATAGAATCGCGGAACTGCAAGCTATTCTTGTTGTTCTCTTCCATCAAACCATTCTGAAGTTTGTTACTCAACTCTTGCAAATCTTGTTCCAACTTCACCAGACGGTTGTATTCTTGCTGCGCTCTATCTTGTGACAGGAAAGCATTGTTTTCTACTTTCTTCTGGAAATCTTGTTTTTCCTTGTTCAAAGAGGTAGCCTTCTGATTCAATGTCATGCGAACGTTCTCGCTCTTCTTTACCATCGCCTCATTCAAGTCAATACAGAAATTGTATTTGGCAAGCAGCGTATCTATTTCAACATAGGCAATTTTCATTCCTGACAGTTCGGCATTAGCCTGTGCCGGAGCATTGGTAGTTTGATTGTCAGTTTTGCCAGCACATTGTGAAAATAAAACGATAAACGCAAGAGCAGCCAAACCGTTCATGAGGTAGTTCATTCTATTCATAATTAATAAGTATTGTTTTTAATAAATTTAATTCATACTATCGTTCAAGGCTTTTTCCAACTCATCAATAGAAAAACGCGGCTTCTTTTGTGCTTCGCGATCCTGCGACTGTGCGCATCCGATTCCTTTCTGACGCAACGCTTTATTCCCGCTCACATGACCATTCGGGAATTTTCCACCCTTCGTAAAGAATACTTTCACCCCTAATAATACCAGGGAAATAGCAACTATTAACAAAGTTATCAGTATAGTCTCAACCATTTCTATTAATTTTGTGAGTGCAAAGATAGGCTTTAATGAGATATGAGTTCAGATAAGTCAATCAAATTAACCATATTTAGCAATAGAAGAAGCGAAAACAGCCCTTCTATTCCTATTATAAAATAAAAACAGCATGGAAAAAAAAGACTTAAAGCCGGCTGGCGTATTCAAGTATTTCGAAGAAATCTGCCAAGTGCCACGCCCTTCGAAGAAGGAAGAGAAAATGATTGCCTACCTGAAGGCATTCGGAGCAAAACATAACCTGGAAACCAAGGTGGACGAAGCCGGCAACGTATTGATTAAAAAACCCGCTACTCCGGGAAAGGAAAATCTTCAAACCGTCGTATTGCAATCACATATCGACATGGTGTGCGAAAAGAACAATGACGTTCAACATGACTTCCTCACCGATCCCATCGAAACGGAAATTGACGGTGAATGGCTGAAAGCCAAAGGCACAACCCTCGGAGCCGACAACGGTATCGGTGTAGCTACCGAGCTGGCTATCCTGGCTGACGACAGCATTGAGCACGGCCCGCTGGAATGTCTGTTTACTGTAGACGAAGAAACGGGGCTTACCGGAGCTTTTGCCCTACAAGAAGGTTTTATGAGCGGTGATATTCTTCTGAACCTCGATTCGGAAGATGAAGGGGAAATCTTTATCGGCTGTGCCGGAGGTATTGACTCCGTTGCAGAATTTACTTATAAGGAAGTGGAAGTTCCCGCCGGATATTTCTTCTTCAAGGTGGAAGTGAAAGGTTTGAAAGGCGGTCACTCCGGTGGTGATATTCATTTGGGACGGGGAAATGCCAACAAAATACTGAACCGTTTCCTTTCACGCATGGCTGGCAGGCATGATCTGTATCTTTGTGAAATCAACGGTGGTAATCTGCGTAACGCTATTCCCCGCGAGGCTTATGCAATTTGTGCAGTTCCCGAAGATGCCAAGCATGATGTCCGCACCGAACTGAATATTTTCACCAGCGAAATGGAAGACGAATTATCTGTTGTAGAACCTGACTTAAAGTTGGTACTCGAATCGGAAGCTCCCCGTAAGATAGCTATCGACCAGGATACCACTACCCGCTTATTAAAAGCTCTGTATGCAGCTCCTCACGGTGTATACGCTATGAGCCAGGATATTCCCGGACTGGTGGAAACTTCTACCAATCTGGCATCTGTCAAGATGAAACCGAATCATGTCATCCGCATTGAAACTAGTCAGCGGAGCTCGATACTATCCGCACGCAACGATATGGCGAACACGGTTCGTGCCGTATTCCAACTGGCGGGAGCCAATGTTACGTTTGGCGAAGGTTATCCGGGATGGAAGCCGAATCCTCACTCGGCTATCCTCGAAGTGGCAGCAGAATCTTACAAACGTCTATTCGGTGTAGAGGCGAAAGTGAAAGCAATCCATGCAGGATTGGAATGTGGTCTGTTCCTTGATAAATATCCAACGCTGGATATGATCTCTTTCGGACCGACACTGACAGGTGTTCATTCTCCTGACGAACGAATGCTTATTCCTACTGTAGAAAAGTTCTGGAAACACCTGTTGGATATCCTGGCACATGTACCTGCCAAGAAGTAACGGGCAGATAAGTCAACATAAAGAAGAGTATGGTAACAGTCAAAAAAGAATAGCTGTTATCGTACTCTTTTTTACTATGATTTTATCAGGTGTAAGTTTCCTCGCTCCTTCCAATATCATTGCACAAGAGGTTCACGGCAGACAAGCCTCCTCTCAACAAGAAAGAATCCCTTTCCGCGTTGTAAGTTGGAACATAGAAAACCTGTTTGATACACACCACGACAGTTTAAAGAACGATCACGAATTTCTTCCCAACGCGATGCGTCATTGGAATTATAGCAGATATAAGAAAAAGCTGGTTGACGTTGCCCGTGTAATTACGGCGATTGGTGAATGGAGTCCGCCTGCATTAGTCGGATTATGTGAAGTAGAAAATGATACAGTGCTTCGTGACCTGACCCGCCGTTCTCCTTTAAAAGAGCTCAGCTATCGTTATGTAATGACCAACTCCCCTGATTTAAGAGGAATTGACGTAGCCTTGCTTTATCAACGGGATTTATTCAAACTATTATCTTCCCGTTCCATTTCCATCCCTCCGTTGAAGCAATACCGTCCGACAAGAGATTTGCTACACGTCAGCGGACTTCTACTGACGGGAGATACGCTCGACGTATTTGTCTGCCACTTCCCCAGCCGTTCGGGTGGAGCCAAAGAATCGGAACCTTATCGCTTATATGCAGCTCACACTCTGCGTATGGAAGTTGATAGCATCATGAACATTCGTTCTCTTCCGCAAGCCATTATTATGGGGGATTTCAACGATTACCCGACCAATCAATCTATTCAGAAAATATTGAAAGCCGAAGCGCCTCCTGTTACTACCAATAATCTAGCCTCAACAACCGGCTCCACCAACTTCTCAACAGTTGCCCCCTCCTCATTAAAACTATATCACCTACTCGCCCGGAAAGCTAAATCAAAAGACTTCGGTTCTTACAAATATCGTGGTGAATGGGGATTACTCGACCACTTGATTGTATCAGGCACGCTATTAAATCAATCAAATCACTTTTTTCACTAGCGAAGAAAAAGCAAATGTATGCCTTCTCCCTCTTTTTACTGAAAGATGACGAAAAATATGGTGATAAAGAACCTTTCCGCACTTATAAGGGGATGAAGTATCAAGGCGGTGTCAGCGACCATTTACCTATTTATGCAGACTTCGAGCTGATTTTATATTAATAAAGTACCGTCTCGTTAGTTCTTTCTATAATAATGAATGAACAACAAATATATCTTGGAAAATAATTATGATATTTCTCATACGATAGAAACTTCTTCCCAGTCTTCTACTGTCCGTGTGACAGATGAGAAGTTCACTCCGATGCAAATCACTTTTCGTTTGTCTGCCAGATAAGGCTTGGCGTAGCCAGTCTTCTTATTTGTTCCAGAGCTTCCTGTGCTGTTCCATCCATTTTGAATTCAAAGATATAGACGTAATCCTCCATCTCCAGCGTACAATCCACCCGTCCGTAGCTTTGGCGGTCCTCGCAATATCAGTCGAAGCAATAGATAAAAAGTGTATTGAAAATGCTTTTCTGTTATATCTATATCTTTCAACGAGCCGTGGGAGTCATAGGGAATACTTGCCAAAAAAAGAGGTCGGAACGCATCTGTATCACCGCGTTCAAGGTCCATCACGGCATCTGTTATCCAACTCGTCACTTCTTTACTCTTCGGCTTCATATAATTGGCTGCTAATACAGACAAGAATCCCTTCCGTACTTCGTTGTTTGGGAAATCGAGCAGATAGGTTCCCATTTTTTTATTATATTCCTTGATTGTGAGGTATCCGCTTTGAAAAATCAGGGGCTGTTCCACATCCGCTTTGTAGTCTATAAACATAGTTGGGTCGTAGAATTTTCCTGTTAGTTCATTCATCTGTTCGCGACTGTGTTGTAGCAGACGTATCAAATAAGTCGGGGTACCGGTGGCGAACCAGTAGTCACGGATTTCATTCATATCAAAGGCATTAAGTATGCTAAACGGATTATAGATGGCGGCCATGTTCGTACTAAAATGATAGCCATCGTACTGCCGTTTCAACCAGTCCTTCATTTCCTCCACCGTACATTCGTATTTAGTTGCCAATCGCGAGATGGGGTTCTGCGAAGTATTTCTCCAATTCTTCCTGAGTGATTCCGCATAGTGATTCGTAGCGTTCATCCATACTAATGTCTTTTGGTTGGTTGAAGCCACTGAACACACTTACTTGCGAAAATTTCGTAACTCCCGTCAACAGTACGAATTTCAAGTATTCGTCAGCTCCTTTGAAGGTGGAATAAAAAGATTTCAGAATTTCCCTGTGATGGTCTTCAAGCAAAAGTTTCTCTCCTACATGGTTGCAGGTGTAAGTTCCGGTATCCAACACATCGAGAATTGGTTTGTCATATTCATCAATCAGTACTACCGCACGCTGCCCTGTCCGTTCATAAGCACGGCGGAGCAGTTCCTTGAAGCGGTCACCTGTGGTAGTATAGTTCAGATTTTTGCCATAGATGTCTTCCCAATTGCCTAAATACCCTTCGATAGTTGCTTCGAGCACTCCCGGTTGGGTGTATGGCCCACCGTTAAAGTCAATGCGGAAAATAGGATATTGCAACCAGTCTTTTTTCAAGGTCAGCAATTGCCAGTCCGTCGAAAAGTTCTTTCCGCCCCTGAAAATAACAGGCAAGTGTACTCACCAACAGACTCTTCCCAAAACGACGGGGACGACTCAAGAAATAGATTGAACCCGTTTGCACAAGGTTGTAAACTAAGGCAGTCTTGTCTACATAAACAAAAACCGTCTTCACGAAGGCGGTCAAAGCTCTGTATTCCAATAGGATATTTCATCTTTTTATCGGCTTTTTATGAATCACTAGACGAAGATACGTGAAAACAGGCATAAATACAAACGATTCCGGACATTATAAAACGAATTTTGTTATATTAATCCGAATACTGATAAACCTTCAAGTCAAACTTGGGAACCATTGCCAGCAAATGGTCGAAGATGTCCGACTGGATACGTTCGTATTCTTTCCAGACCTTATTTCGGGAGAAGAAGTAAACCTGAATAGGTACTCCGTACATCGTAGCTTCTTTCTGGCTGATAATCAAATCCAACTCCTGATTCACCACAGGCAGACTACACAAATAGCGTTCAATATATACCCTGTACACTTGAGAATTGGTAGGAACGACTCCTTCTTCCGGCTGATAATCCGCCATTAATGGAATTTCTTTCCGGTAACGGTCCAACATTTCCGGAGTACAGAATTGAAGTGTAGTCAAATCCAAAGTTATACTCTTCATCACCCGTCGTCCTCCCTGACTGTGTCATTCCCCGCCAATTCTGAAAAGGACTGCTCACTAATGTATAAGGAGGAATAGTGGAAATGGTATTATCAAAATTCTGGATCTTGACTGTATTCAGCGTTATTTCCTGTACAATGCCATTTGCGTCACCGGAAGGAAGCGTCACCCAGTCCCCGGACGAACCATATCGTTGGCAGAAAGCTGGATACCCGCCACAAAACCTAATATGGAATCTTTGAATACTAACATTAAAATAGCCGCTGAAGCGCCCAAGCCCGCAAACAAAGTAGCCGGAGACTTATTCACGATAATAGCAATGATTACAATCCCGCCAACAAAGAAAAGAAGCACCTGCAACACTTGGATAAAACCTTTCATCGGGCGGTCTTTCATCGACTCTCTTCCGTCATAGATATCCATTATCATCAACAGAATCCCATTTATAGCCAATAGTAAAGAGAAAATAATATAAATGACGCACGCCTTCTGGGAAATCAGCAACAGCTCTTTTCCACGGATAAAAGCCATCGGCAACAACGAATAAACCAGAAAAGCCGGGATGGTATGAATCAAATTATGAAATACCCTACGCTTCATCAACAATGTATTCCATTGATGAGGTTTACGTCTCGTATACTGTTTCATACCTCCAATAAGAATTGCCTGGCAAAGATAATTCAAAACGATAGCAACCACTATCATCAGTAAAGCCATAATAGTCTCATCAAAACGATCGGCAACAGCCGGATCTATTCCCCAATTAATGAGGGTTTTATTCATCCATTTTCCTAAATCTACTACTAACATAACTTCTGTCTTTTTTTATAAATAACAGTAAAATATTCATTTGGTTTAGAAAAAAAGAGACTAGTATCCGATTTATCAAGAATCAAGACACCGGTCTCCCCTGCTACTCTCTAAGCATATCATTTTTCGATGAGGGCTCCATCAGGGAATCACCATCACCCCTATTTCATTCATATTTACTTTAGCAACGGTAGCATCAGGTGTAGTGGCCTCCAGTTTAATGAAACGTGCCTGTACTTTCTGACTGAAAGCAACCGTCTGTGGCAACGGATTATGCATAATATTGCTGAACTCTCCACTGGCAGGCACTTCTTTCCAGCTCTTACCATCCATGCTTACAAAGAATTGATAACGGAATGCCATCGTCGGCTTTGCCTCCGCTTTTGAAGGCGCGTACGTGAAACTGCTCAATGTTACCGTCTTCCCCAAATCAATCGTTAATGGAGAAGCAGCAACCTGTTTCCATCCGGAACGCGGCAAATTATTCCAGTCTTCTTTCGTTGTTTCTTCCTGCAAAGGTTCTGCATAATAAGCGGCAACCTGACTAACGTAAGCAGTCAACCGGCACTCGTCTATTCTCACCCGGAGCTTATTGGCATTAACTGCCGGAAAGCGCAACATACGTTTATATCCTATCGTCGTACCTTTTCCTACTTCTTTCCAGCCATTATCCGTCAAGGCTTCCACAGTAAAAGCCTCTACCCTCTGCCCTTTCGTTATATCTTCCTGCAACATGACCAGATTGATTTCCGATTTGGACTTCAAGGCATAGACAGCCTCACCGCCCGAAAGTAGTGCTCCAGTATTTTCTTCCGTTTTTCACCCGGTTGTCAGCAAACGTTTGTTGCCGATAATCAGCAAACTCTTTCAACCGCTTGATATCAGCTTCATGAATCAGTCCCCTCCGGTCAGGTGGAATATTCAGCAGGAGCACTGAATTATATCCTACCGACTGGAAATAAATATCTGATAAATGCTTCAAAGATTTCACTTTACCATCTTCCTCCGCATGATAGAACCATCCCGGACGGATAGATACGTCGACTTCCGAAGGATACCAGAATAATTCCGTAGCTTTCTCCAATATTTACGACTTCCCAAATCCTCTGCTTTACTGAAAACACCCAAACGTTTGTTGTTCTTTTGTGAACGGGCATATATACCGGGAGTCAACACAGTTGGCGTTCCATTCCGTTTCACGGCCTACCCCTTTTCGTTTCCGACCCAGCGGACATCATCCCCCATAATTGCCATCACAGCTTTGGGTTGGAGGCGTTGGATGGTTTGGTAAAAAGCGTCCCAGTCATACACTTGCTTCTTTCCGTTCGGACCTTCTCCATTCGCCCCGTCGAACCAGACTTCATGTACTTCACCATAATTGGTGAGCAATTCCGTCAATTGCCGAATAAAAAATCATTGTAACGGGGAGAGTCTCCATAACATTCCGCATTCCGGTCCCAGGGAGAAAGATATACTCCAAACTTCATATCATATTTGTCACAGGCAGCACGAAGTTCTTTCACTACATCGCCTTGTCCGTTTTTCCAGGGAGAAGAGGCCACGGAATGTTTGGTAGTAGCCGTTGGCCAAAGGCAGAAACCGTCGTGATGCTTTGCGGTCAGAATAACCATTTTAAACCTGCATTCCTTGAGGGTACGTACCCATTGTTCAGCATCCAGTTCCGAAGGATTAAAGAGCGCGGGATCTTCTTTCCCGTCCCCCATTCACGTCCGGTTAAAGGTGTTGATACCAAAATGAAGGAAAGCTGTTAATTCCATTTGTTGCCAAGCGTATTGCTGTGGAGTAGGTACCAGACGCGCTGCCATATCAACCTTCTGTTCGATAGTTGCACTTTGAGGAAATTCAACATGCTTCACATAGTAATTTTCTTTTTTCTGCGCCTGCGCTCCACTCATGAGGGTAACAGACAATAAAAGAGAGGTTAGTAGTTTATTCATGGTCTATTAATTATTGCAATCGTACAAAAGATAAAATAAAGGTGTAGATTTCACGATTCTCATGGAATATTTTCTTACGACATTCCATCCAATCAGTGTAACCCCCACCTTTATATATAATCTAAATAACCTATTGATTTAGTATCTATTTCACCGGATAAAGGGTAAATTCAAAACTCTGTTTCTTTAATGGAACCAAGTACTGCGGTAATACTCCGGGCCCACAAGTAGCTGTTCCCACACCTGCCTGTTCAGCATCCAGATGCACTGTCAGCAAGCCATCACGTTCCAGTTCATCGATATGGCGGGCCTTCTCTAATAATACATCCGAGAAAGGAATCATACTAAACTGGAAAGCACGATTTGATTCTACAAAGAGGCCTTCGCCGGAAGTATTTGCCAACTTCACCCAACGTACATCGGTGCGGTTGCCCGTAGATTGCGGAGCAACATAATAATGAAACATCCGTTCCGGTGTGGTCTGATATACACCGATTTTGCCGGACTGACTGCGGTCAATGTATGTTTCATTCCCTCCACGTCCGAGGTAAGAAACCTGATCGTAAGCGTTCGACACACGGAACGTCAATCCCAGGCGTGCCATTGATTTCACGATGGTCGTGTCGGGCTGGAAAGTAGTAAGAACTTTCAGCGCACCGTTTTTATCCAATGAATAAACAAAGTCGGCAGTTCCTATCTTTTGCGCTTTCGCATTTAGAATTTCTACCCGGGCAGTGGTCGAAGTCTTACTTTCCCTCAATGACACTACTTTCTGGGTCAGACTATCCAATCCTGCATTACGCCACAGGCGTGCGCCGTTCTTATCTCGGTTGTCATTATCCGTTGCCGGGCGGTAAAGGCTCAATGTCAGCGGAGTAGCTAATAATTCTTTGCCGTTCAGGTTCAATGAAGTCAGCGCGCCTGTTTGCTTATCGACGGTGAAAGTCGTTTCACCTGCTTTTTGCGGACGGTAGCCTGTGTAGTTCTTATTACCGGCAAATACAAACTGGTCGTATGCCACCTCCCAATCCTTATCTATCATTGAAGAAGCTTCACGACGGGTCCAGCTGATATTCAAATAAGCCTCACGGACTGTATTCGGAAGTTTTACAGCCCCCAAAGTAACATCAACAGTAGCGTGCGGTGCACAATCAACCGTTTTTGTACCTTCCGCCAAAATCCTGCCATTATCTGCCGTCACATTCCAGTTCAGTACATACTCATTCAAGTTAGAGAAATCATACCAGTTCTTGACACGGATAGTCAGATTCTTCTGATCCGCCAAAGTCGCTTTTATGTTCTGATATACTTTCTTTACTTCGAGCAAATGCGGGTGCGGTTCACGGTTGGCGCCCACCAAACCGTTACAGCAGAAGTTTCCGAAACTTGGAATTCCTTCCGGTCCGTAATCACCGCCATACGTCCAGTACCATTTACCGTTCTTGTCTATTTCGCGGAATGACTGATCCACCCAGTCCCAAACGCAGCCACCTTGTGCCATCGGATTGTTTTCAAATACATCCCAGTATTCTTTCAGTCCGCCGCAACTGTTGCCCATCGCATGAAGATATTCGCAAAGAATAAAAGGACGGTAGATGTCTTTCTCTCGCAAGATATGCTTTGATGTCGTCCACACTGCGGTACATACGACAGTAAATATCCGTATTATAGTTCAATTCAGCACGTTCATACTGTACAGGGCGCGTGTTCTCTACCGATTTCAGCCAGTCGTAAGTACGCTCGAAGTTGATTCCGTTGCCTGCTTCATTTCCCAATGACCAGATGACGATAGCGGGATGATTCTTGGAACGTTCGTACATCCGGTGAGTGCGATCCATGTGTGCAGTCAGCCAGGTACTATCCTTGGCTAGGGAAGCAGGACCATATCCCATTCCGTGAGATTCGATGTTTGCCTCATCAATCATGTACAAACCGTAACGGTCGCAAAGTTGATACCAGTACGGATGAGTCGGATAATGCGAGTTACGCACCATGTTGATGTTGTGCTGCTTCATCAGTTTGATGTCCAGTTCCATCAGCTCCTTGCTCACGGTACGTCCCAGTTGAGAATGTTCGTGTCGGTTGGTTCCCTTCACCAATACCGGAACGCCGTTGATGCAGAAACGTCCGTCTTTGATTTCCGAGGTACGGAAACCGACTTCACAACCAGTCAGTTCGGTTACCTTGCCTTGTTCATCCTTCAGTTCGAGTATTAATGTGTAAAGATGAGGATACTCTGCGCTCCAAGCCTTTACATCAGGTAGATTCTTTCTATCAAACGTGATAAGATTGCTCAATCCGCGGGATTTTATCCGGATAGCATCCTGCAGGACAGTTTTGCCATCGGCGTCTTTCAGGGTATAAGCAATAGAAGTAGCTCCAGTGTAGCAGAAGGTCCCTCTACGGTCACTTCAAGTCCGAAAATACCATCTTTGTATTTCTCTTTTTCTAAAGAAGCATTCAGTTTATAATCCGCAATGTACTGTTTGGGAGTACTGTAAAGATACACGTCACGTTCGATACCACTCAAACGCCACATATCCTGACATTCCAGATAAGCACCCGCACTCCATCGATACACTTCCAAAGCAACCACATTTTCGCCTTCATTGAGGACGTCAGTAATATCCCATTCGGCAGCTGTCTTTGACCCCTGATTGTAGCCAAGTAACTTTCCATTCACCCATACATAATAGAAAGAAATGACTCCTTCACAACAAAGTACTACCCTGCGTCCTTTCCAGTCGGCAGGCACTTTGAAGGTACGTCGGTAGGAGCCGACTTCATTCTCCGCATAAGGCACCAGCGGCGGATTCTTCTTGAAGTTGAACATCTTGTCATCAAACTCATAAGTTTCGTTGACATAGATAGCTGTTCCGTACCCTTGCCGTTCCCAGTTACCGGGCACATTAATGTCCGCCCATCCTCCTGTGTAATAAGAAGGTTGGTAAAAGTCCTTCGGACGATTATCAGGATTCTTCACCCAATGGAATTTCCACTTTCCATTGAGACTCATATAAAAAGGAGACTGTTCATACCCTCCCGGCTTTTCAATGTCGGAAGCGTTGGCATAAGGCCATACGTATGTGTGAGGAGCGAGCTTGTTCAGTCCCACCGCATACTGGCTCTGCCATTCGGGTAACGGTTGTTGCTGCGCTAAAGTGAAAAGTAGCAGTCAGTCCTGACAATAGAACTAAAAGAAGTTCGTTTCTTTAAAGCTAATATTCATAAGCATGTCATCATAATTGGTTTATACAAGATTGTTTTAAAAACCGTGAAAAGCACCTAATTGATTATTCTACTTAATTTTTTAACTATTTGATTACTATTCTATAATCACTTCATCAAAATAGACTCTCGCTTCCTGACCGGGACGGACATGCTCGTCGGGACATATCCCCGCACCTTCCGCCGTCACCGGACATAACGGGCAGATACTCCGCCCATATCTATCGAATAGTCATTTCTAAAAGTTCCTTCCAGATAGATTTCTTCCGGAGAGAAGTTCAATTCTCCCATAGTATGGTAGGTTCGATTGTCATCGGAAACTTCTACGCGAATCATCTTCGGTTTGTGCGCTCCCATTCCATAATTCGTAATGCAACCAATGGTTAATTTATTCAGTTTTTCCTGACTCTGCAAATCTATTGTGAAAGAGATAGAATCATTCCGATTCCAGTTACACCATTCAAAATCAGTATATTTCAAGCTTCCCCGCAATCCATTGACTAATAACATTTCGTTCTTCTTATTGTCAAGCAAAGGTTTTGCCGTAGCTTTGTTCCATGTGAGTGGCAACTCTAAAGGTTTCTCCCATTTGCTTGCCGTTCATAAAGGTAGCGGCTTTCACCATTTGCGTTTTCGTCACACAGATAGGTCCGTCGTAACGATGAGAAGACATTGCCGGATTACTTCCCATTCAGTGTATAATAAATTTCCACATCCGGACGGACACATTCCAAACTCACTTCCAGATGTCCGTCCACTGGTGTCACCGTCTGTTGTATGTTATACATCGAACGGGCATAAACAATTCCTTTTTCTGCAATATGCGAATTGTATACATCCATTCGTTTCAAAAATCCAGTCCAGTCCTTCGTTCCTGCAGCTGTCCAAGCCACTTCTGCCAAGGCAGCCAGACGAGGGAACAAGAGATAATCCACGTCCTCCGGCTTATTACAAAATTCCGTCCACATACAAGCTTGTATGCCCATTAATAAAGATTCATATTCCGGTTTCCAATCCTTCTGCACAGGCTCGTAGTCATACACATCTTTCAGTGTATTGTTTCCGAAATATGTTAGCGGCTCAAACCACTGAGGTCCTTGATAACGGATCAGATACATGATGCGTGCCGGAGTCATAATAAATCGATGTCCCTTTTCAGCAGCTTTCAGGGCAGCCGTTCCCATTCCCTGCCAACCAAGTATAATAGACTCTTCGGGAAGAAAAGAACTGTTTGTCAACTCGTCCCAACCAATCACCTCACGTCCTTTTTTACGCAGATAATCACTGATACGCTTCATAAAGTAGCCCTGTAAATCTTCTTCATTAGTCAAATGCTGCTTTTTCATCCGCTTCTGACAAAGCGGGCATTTTTCCCAGTTCGTCTTTCGTGCCTCATCTCCCCCAACATGAATATAGCGGGAAGGGAAAAGTGTCAGAATTTCGTCGAAAGATATCCTGCAAAAGGTAAATACGCTATCGTTTCCCGCACAATAAATAATCTCTGAGTTCCGTCCTCCCAATCCGGGAAGTACACCGATAAAGTCTTTCACGACCGGACAAGGCAAACTGGGGATAAGCAGCCAAAGCAGCGTTACTATGTGCCGGTACATCTATCTCGGGAATAACTTCTATCTGCCTGTCAGCGGCATAAGCTACAATTTCCCTGAATATCCTCCTGTGTGTAGAAACCACCTATTGGTGTAAGCTCTCCCCACTTCGGGTTACGGCGTGAGTGGAAAGGTAGGTCCGTACGATCCACTCTCCACGCTCCGACTTCCGTTAAACGGGGATATTTCTTGATTTCCACACGCCAGCCGTTATCATCTGTCAGATGATAGTGAAGCGTGTTTATTTTGAGCATTGCCATACAATCGATAATGCGCAATACGTTCTCTTTGGGAATAAAGCAACGTACCGGGTCCAAAAGTAATCCTCTGAAACCAAAACGGGGCTCATCCTGAACTGTCATTGCGGGAACGCTCCAAGCGATATTCTGTACCGGTTGTCTCTGATTCTATGGCAGCAGGCAGGAGTTGGCGAATAGATTGCAGGGCATAAAAAGAAACCCTTTGTATCCGAAGCTTTAATAAGTATCTGTTCCGGCGTAACCTTTAACAGATACGCTTCAGTTTTTAAAGAAGAATCTGTCACAAAACGAATTTGTCCTTCTTTGCATGCCGACATTCAAAGCCGGAGTTATTCCGGCAGCACGGGTAAACAAGTCGATAAAATTGCGGGCAATCACGGCTTGTTCCTGATTTTCTACTGCAAATGTAGTTTTTGCAGAAAAGGTAAAACTACCACTACCCGGCACAATCTGTGTCGGGCGTGGTACTATTGAAATTAAAGGGGATGTTAAGTTATCAGCCTGCAAGAACACTGTCAGTGGCGAAAGCAGAATGAGAATGATTAAGATATATCTTTTCATGGTGTATGTACATTGGATTTATTCCTTGTCACGTTCCGGTGAGAAACGGACAGGATCATTGTATTGCTCCTGAAGTTTCAGCATTTCTTCTTTCAGTTCTTTCACTACCGATTCGTATTCAGGTTGCCCGTAGAGGTTGTGCATTTCCGACGGGTCTGCTTGCAGGTCGTAGAGTTCCCACCAGTTGATATCATTATAGAAATGAATCAGTTTATAACGGTCTGTGCGCACACCATAATGGCGTTTCACCATGTGTTCAGCGGGATATTCATAGAAATGATAGTACAAAGCCTTGCGCCAGTCTTTCGGGTGTTCACCTTTCAACAAAGGGCACAAGAGATACACCTTGAATATCGGAAGGGTATTTCTGCTCCTGCCAATTCGAGGAAGGTGGGTGCATAGTCGATGTTCTGAACCATTTCGGTGATGTCACCTCTGCGGTCGAATCCTTTCGGCAGACGCATGACAAGCGGTGTACGCATGGATTCTTCGTACATGAAACGTTTGTCAAACCAACCGTGTTCGCCCATATAGAATCCCTTGGTCGGAAGTGTAGACGACAAGTGTGTTATCCAGCAAGCCTTTCTCTTTCAAGTAATCGAGTACGCGACCAACATTGTCGTCCAGTGATTTTACAGTCTTCATGTAATCACGCATGTAACGCTGGAATTTCCAATTAGCAAGTTCCTTACCTCTGCAGGTTCTGCCTATAGAAATCATCTATAATCGGAGTGTAAAACCTGTCCCATGCGGCACGTTGCGCTTCATCCATACGACCGATATATTTCTCATACAAGGATTTCAAACGGGATTTTTTATCAGGACGGAGCATTTTGAGGTCATAAATCATGTCCATATCCTTCACAATATTCATCTCTTGCGCGGCAGCGGCGGGACGTCCTTCATAATCGTCAAAGAAATTATCCGGCAACGGGAAGGTCTTGTCTTCGTACAGAGCAAGGTTGCAAGTATCCGCCATCCAGTTACGGTGAATCGCCTTGTGATGAATCAAAAGGCAGAAAGGTTTTTCCGGATTGCGCTTGTTTTCCATCCAGTCGATAGCGTCATCGGTAATTAGATTCGTGATATATCCGTGTTTTTGAATAGTGTCATTGTTTTTTTGTGTGATGAAATCCGGGATTGTAGTAGTCTCCTTGTCCGGGAACAATCTGCCAGTAATCAAACCCTGAAGGCAAACTTTCCAGATGCCATTTACCCACCAATGCTGTCTGATAACCGATTTTCTGCAACAGTTTCGGAAAAGTTTGTTGAGAACTGTCGAATACACAAGTAGTATTATCGTAGAACTTATTGCCACAAGAATGCTTGCCTGTAATCATACACGCACGGCTGGGGCCGCTTAAAGAATTGGCTACAAAGCTTTGAGTAAAACGTACACCGTCAGCAGCAATGCGGTCGAGGTTGGGGGGTTTCCATGTAGCGTGTGTCGTAACAGCTCATCATTTGAGCTGTGTGGTCGTCTGTCATAATGTAGACGATATTCAAAAAGCAGAAACACTCCTCCTCTGCATTCGGGAAAAAACAACTTGTTATAACTACTATTTTTAATAGCCGAAGTTATTTTTTGTAATAGCTATATTAGTATTCATTTCATCACGCGGAATAGGGAACAACAAATTTTTTTTCAAGAAAGTCTCATCATTCAAATTTCCATTATTGTAAATACGTTCACCCCAGACTCCCGTTGCATTGGGATTATTCTCCTGCCACTTTTTAGTTATTGAGTGATTATTATTCACAGTAAGTGCTTTTTTTCAAATATTCAGTTCCACGCAAGCGCATCATTTGATACATTTCAGTTTCACCGGCACCTTCAAAAAGTCTTTCAAAGAATATCTTTTCACGTACTTGATCTTTTGTTAATGTTGACTCCCATTTGGCTGGTTGTGTCGAAACCTTAGCTCCCGACTTACGTGCACGCGCCAACACGAGATCTACTGTATTAATTGCATCGTCTTTTCTATCCAATTCATTATAGACATCAGCCAACATCAATAATAAATCTGCATAACGATATAAAATTAGATTTTTATGACTGGCAATACCTGCCATATTCATATCAAAAGCTTTTTGCAAAAATGAGGCCATGCCGCTCTTTCTCTCCCTGTCCTACCCGCCGCAGTACATACATTCAAAAAATCTTTCAATCCTTTACGATATTTCTCATCAAATTTGGTTTCATCATTCGTGATAGCCAAAATTTCATCCGCGCTCGGATTCTCTTTATTAGTCAATAACTCATAAGGAATTCTACCAACTAACAACTTGTTATTTTTCCAACCGGCAGGTTTTATACCGCTATCATAAGTGAAATAAGGATATTCATAGGTAGAGTCACGGGCAGACGGCACAGGCTCTACTTGAGCTACAGGTCCGATATTGTTTGTACATTTTCTCCATTTTGCCATAAATGTAGTCTCAATACGAGGATCTCCCCCAATAGGTTCCCGCAAAGAAATCATAAAAAGCTTTCGTACACTTCACTCTATGGAAACTTTTACCATAAGATGATGCAGCAGGATTAAAAACCCAAGATCCCCTATTAAAAGAAGACAACTCACCATTCACCTGAAATCCCAGTTGAAATATAGATTCTTTAGAACCTTTAATCTTATCAACAAATAAATTAGAAAATTTCGATTCCAAATCATATTTACCTTTCACTCCTTCAAAATAGGTCTTTGCTTTTTCCCAAGCTGTAGCATCACCCAAACAACCTAAAGTATGATACAACTTACCTAAATATGCTTTGCAGTCCATTTCGTTGGAAATCCATCAGAATTCGTTTCCGGCAAATATTTTGAAGCAAATTCCAAGTCACTTCGTACAACATCCAACACCTCTAAACGCGGGGAACGAGGTACAGCTACGCCGTCATGAGAAGAAGGGGTTGTCTTCAAGGGTACATCTCCCCAACATATTGCAAGGTTATAATAAGATAAAGCACGCAAGAAACGAGCCTCTGCAGCCATTTTCGTCTTTATCCTCCAAAGAAGTACTTTCTACGTTGGCTATAAATGCATTCGTTTCATTAATTACTTTATACATTACATACCATGCATTTGTCAACAAATCATCTGTATAGTCACATTGCAGCCATCCACACATATCATTTGTATTTCCATTAGTTTGAGCCCATCCGAAACCACTATATCGTACCGGAATTTCTTGCCAATGCTGACCATATCCTCCACTAGTCAATGCAAAATAACCATAGCATCCATATAATGCTGCACGTGCCTTTTCAGAAGTAGAAAACTGAATTTGTGTATTCAAAGTATATTGCGGGTCTTCATCTAACCACGATTCACAAGAAGCCAATAATAAGCAGCTTGCTAATAAAAAATATATAGGTAAATTTCTTCATTTTCATAATCATTTATTGTAAATTAAAAGGTTACATTCAAGCCAAACACAAAAGAACGCATATTTGGAAAAGCATTCATATCAATACCCGACGCAGGCCATCAAATGCAAAGCTATTTACCTCCGGATCATATCCACTATAATTGGTTATAACAAATGCATTCTTTACTGAAGCAAAATACTGGTATTCTGGAACCCAATCTTAGTCATCCACGCTTTAGGCAAAATATAATTCAGCGTAATATCTGAACAACGCAAATAACTTCCATCTTCTACATAACGATCATAAACAACACCTTTTACCTTTGAAGTAGACAGCGGATAAATTAGAACGATTCTCCGAGTCCAGGCATTATAATAAGCATCTTTTCTCAAGTTTCCGGCCTGCCTGGAAGGAGTCTGTTCGTAACGGATATTTGTATTCAGAATATCATTACCATAAACACCTGTAAAAGAAGCAGAAAGAGATATATTCTTCCATTCCAAACGTGTCTGAAACCATAGGTGAAATCAGGA
>VOFG01004935.1_pt1 | contig 40526 bp, 55 predicted proteins | sample 5384171 | NCBI WGS metagenome assembly VOFG01 (sample SAMN12384726, study PRJNA508395) | human gut metagenome | isolation source: healthy gut F | host: Homo sapiens
CATATGTCACACTTACAGATGAAGCTGACATCACAAATATCGGCCGTATCTTAGACCTTCTTGACGATGATGACGACGTCCAGGAAGTATACCACAATTGGGAAGAGTAAACTAAATATTATATATCACGGGTTTTAGCGGGAGGAGAATATGAAGAAGATTCTATTTGTAGCTTCAGAGTGTGTACCATTTATAAAAACAGGAGGTCTCGCAGATGTGTGCGGTGCACTTCCTAAAGAGTTTGACAAGAACTATTGGGATGTAAGGGTTGTAATACCTGATTATAGCTGTATACCGGAGCGGTATCGCAATAATTTTGAGTATGTTACCCATTTTTACATGAGCTCAGGTCCATACGTGCAGGACAAGTATGTCGGCGTGCTCAAATATGAGCAGGACGGCATTACATATTACTTTATTGACAATCAGGAATTCTTTACAGGATTTTCTCCATATACTTCTGACACTAAGTTTGAGATTGAGAAGTATACATTCTTTGACAAGGCTGTACTCTCAATGCTCCCGCTTATTGATTTTAAGCCGGATATTATACACTGTCATGATTGGCAGACAGGCTTTCTGCCTGTATACTTAAAGAATGAGTTTGCCGCAAATCCATTCTTCTGGGGTATCAAGACAATTATCACTATCCACAATCTTAAGTTCCAGGGTATCTGGGACAAGGAGTGGGTACAGGGGGTTTCAGGTCTTACAGACAATCTGTTCACACCGGACAAGCTTGAGTTCAAGAAGGACGCAAATATGCTTAAGGGTGGTCTTGTATATGCTGACTACATCACCACTGTCAGTGATACATATGCAAACGAGATTCAGACAGAGTACTACGGTGAGGGATTGAACGGACTCTTAAGTGCCAGACATTTTGATATGCAGGGTATCGTAAACGGTATTGATTACAATGCCTATGACCCACAGACTGATGGCAGAATCTATTGCAATTACAATGCTTCCGATTTTAGAAAGAAGAAGTTCAACAACAAGACAAAGCTTCAGCAGGATCTTGGCCTTGCGGTTGACAAGAAGAAGTATATGATAGGTCTCATTTCAAGACTTACAGACCAGAAAGGTCTTGACCTTATCAATCATGTGATTGAGGGTATCGTGGACGATTTCACACAGTTTGTTGTTATCGGTACAGGAGATCCTCAGTACGAGAATATGTTCAGACACTATGCATGGAAATACCCTGACAGAGTTTCGGCAAATATATGTTACTCCGATGATCTGGCTCACAAGCTCTATGCGGCTGCTGATGCATTCTTGATGCCGTCCAGGTTTGAGCCTTGCGGTCTGACACAGCTTATCTCATTCCGTTATGGTACAGTTCCGATTGTTCGTGAGACAGGAGGTCTCAAGGATACGGTTAAGCCTTACAATGAGTATGAGAATTCAGGAGATGGCTTCTCATTCTCAAACTACAATGCCGATGAGATGCTTGCAGTCATCAATTATTCTAAGCACATCTTCTTCGATAAGAAGCGTGAGTGGAACCAGATTGTGGACAGGGGCATGGCCAATGATTTCTCTTGGAAGGCTTCGAAATTCAAATATGAGGGATTATACAATTACCTTATTGGTGAATAAAATATTTTGGTGAAATTGTGGTTTTTGCATAACATTTTGCCCCGCCATTTATGGCGGGGTATTTTGCACCTCATTTATGATTAATCAGATTACTACATGCTACGCATTCCCGTAATCTGACTCCACCTCGAAATCCGCTAATTTGCTACGTCCCCGCAGCAAATTGCTACTTTCGGTGTAGTGCGGGTCAATAAGGTATACATTGAATTGCATTCAAGCATGCATCGATGATACCTTTTGACCCTTTAATCACAAAATCGAAAAATTACTTTAGAAAATTTACACAGAACAGAAGAAATATGTTATTATATACTCTGTAAATCAAAACACGGAGGTTAGTTACATGGCAACGAGGAAGAAATCCTCAGCAAAAAAGACAGACGAAAAAGGAGAGAATGGCTCAGATAGAGAGGCAGCAGGCCTTTAAAAAGGAAATATTTCTCTGGATAGTAGTAGCTGTTTCAATCCTTTTATTTATAAGCAATTTTGGAATAGGCGGTAATTTGGGAAACGCAGTAAGCGGTTTCCTTTTTGGTTTATTTGGAATGGTGGCATATATTTTTCCGCTTGTGCTTCTGGTGGGCAGCTTTTTTGCCGTGTCCAATAAGGGCAATTCATATGCTATCATGAAGCTTGTTATGACCATAGTTCTCATATGGTTTATATGTGTGTTTATGTACCTGGCAGTGTATGGCGAATTCGCGGTTTCGCCGGTGCAGTCATACATTGACAGTGTTGAAAGGCATTCAGGTGGTGGCTTTATAGGTGCTCTTATAGGCTGCATTTTAGTCCCGGCGGTAGGAATTATAGGTGCATACGTGGTGACGATAGTTGTGATGATTATCTGTCTTGTGCTCATTACCGGTAAATCATTTATGAAGGGCATGAGAAACGGCGGCCGAAAGGTATACGAGTCAGCGCGTGAGAATAATGAGAGATATCAGGAGTATCGGCAGTATAAGTCAAGAGAGCGTCGGACAAGAGATGGTTTAGCTTCAGATGATACAGGCAGTGACATAAAGGAGGCTGCAAAAGGTGGCAGAAGGAGTAAGCGTGCCGGCCGAAGGATGGACAATAAGATAACAGGCGTGTCACTTGATACAAAAATTGATGGCAGTGAAAACGCGCTGGATTCAGGCATGGCAGGTAGTGATACAGCGCATGTGGGGATATTTGGACAAGGTGCAGCAGCTACAGATGCGCTTGGTGAGATAACTATAGATAATTACCCGAGTTCACCTGCAATAAAGGAGAAAAAGACGACAAGCCTTACATCAGGGGATGCAGGGGAAATAGTGCAAACACCGGATTTTGGTGTGGCATCGGAGCCTGTTTCGGTTTTGGGTGGCACAGCCGATAGTGATAGTGCAGATGAGCTTGGCAGAAAGACCCTGCAGCAGATTAATGGCATGAAACCGGACGGCTCGGGTGCAGCAGCTGCAAGCCATGTGTCGCAGATACCTATATCGGGCTGTGTGGAGCCTGATATATCTGATGATTTTGGCGGACAGAAGGATGATGAGCTGAAATCAGACTTATCAGACCAGACTGCAGAGGAAGCCATGGTAAAACCACCTGTAGCAGAGAACAGGAAGAAAAATGTCAAATCAGACAAGGATGAGCTCGCCAAAGAGGTTGAAAAAGTCAGCGAGCAGATAGCGATAAATGACGCAGAAAATGCAATCCAGCAGAAGCCGTATGTATTTCCGGCTGTTGATCTGCTTAAGGCTCCTGACAGGGGGAAAACCGGTGATTCGCAGGCTCATCTGCGTGAGACGGCGGCAAAGCTTGAACAGACTCTTAATGTGTTTGGGGTGAATGCGAAGGTAAATAATATAAGCTGCGGTCCTGCTGTTACAAGATTTGAAATCACACCGGAGCTTGGAGTGAAGGTATCAAAGATTGTGAATCTGGCAGATGATATAAAGCTTAATCTGGCAGCCGCGGATATACGAATCGAGGCTCCTATTCCGGGAAAAGCCGCTGTGGGCATCGAAGTGCCAAACAGCCAGAGTGTTGCTGTTTCCTTCAGGGAGCTTGTGGAGTCTGAAGAATTTAAAAATGCCAAATCAAAGATTACCTTTGCAGTGGGAAAAGATATTGCAGGCAAGGTTAAGGTTACGGATATCGCAAAAATGCCACATCTTTTAATTGCAGGTGCTACCGGCTCAGGTAAGTCAGTTTGTATCAATACAATTATCATGAGTATACTATACAAGGCAAAGCCGGATGAGGTAAAGCTGATTATGATTGACCCGAAGGTGGTTGAGCTTAGTGTATACAATGGAATTCCTCATCTGATGATTCCGGTTGTTACAGATCCTAAAAAAGCTGCAGGAGCATTAAACTGGGCGGTTTCAGAGATGACAGACCGATACGAGAAGTTTGCAAACAGCGGTGTCAGGGAAATAAACGGTTACAATGCCATGATTGATGCAATGGATGGCAAGGATACAGAAAAACCGCCAAAGATAGATTGTCATTATAGTGGACGAGCTTGCAGATCTTATGATGGTTGCATCAAAGGATGTAGAGGAGGCAATATGCAGGCTGGCACAGCTTGCGAGAGCAGCCGGTATACATCTGATTATAGCTACACAGAGGCCTTCTGTTAATGTTATTACAGGTCTCATCAAGGCGAATATGCCAAGCCGTATCGCATTTGCGGTTACAAGCGGTGTTGACAGTCGTACCATACTTGATATGAATGGTGCGGAAAAGCTCCTTGGAAAGGGAGATATGTTATTTGACCCACAGGGTGTTCGAAGCCACTTCGAGTACAGGGCGCATTCGTTTCAGATAAAGAAGTTTCCGATATTGTGAAATTTATTATTGAAAATAATGAGAATGCACAGTACAGTAATGATGTGGCACAAAAGATGGAGAGCCTGTCGAATGATACGACAAATACAACCGTTACCATTTCAGATGTGGAAAACACGGATGATGGCAGGGACTCTTACTTTGCGGAGGCAGCGTCAATTATCACAGATAAGGAACGGGCTTCAATCGGAATGCTTCAAAGATACCTTAAAATTGGCTTCAACAGGGCGGCCCGCATCATGGATCAGCTCGAAGAGGCCGGTGTAGTGGGACCTGAGGAGGGGACAAAGCCCCGCAAGGTTCTGGTGACTAAAGAGGAATTAGATACTATATTAGAGAATAATTAACACAAAGGAGCAGAGAAAAATGAAAACAGATATTCAGATTGCACAGGAAGCGACAATGCTCCCAATTAAAGATGTAGCAGCAGCTATAGGGATTAAAGAGGATGACTTAGAGCTTTATGGAAAGTATAAGGCAAAGATTTCTGATGAGCTCATCAATCGCACAAAGAAAAATCCTGACGGAAAGCTCATACTTGTTACAGCTATAAACCCGACTCCTGCAGGAGAGGGAAAGACAACCACAAGCGTTGGTCTTGGAGAGGCATTTGGACGCCTGGGAAAGAAAGCACTTATCGCACTTCGTGAGCCGTCACTTGGACCTTGCTTTGGTATCAAGGGAGGAGCAGCCGGTGGCGGATACGCACAGGTTGTCCCAATGGAGGATTTAAATCTTCATTTTACAGGAGATTTTCATGCAATTACATCTGCGAACAATCTGCTTGCAGCACTTCTTGACAACCATATCCAGCAGGGAAACGAGCTTGGTATCGACCCACGCCAGATTGTATGGAAGAGATGTATGGATATGAATGACCGTGTCCTTAGAAATATCGTTGTTGGTCTTGGAAATAAAATGGACGGAATGGTGCGTGAGGATCATTTCGTAATTACGGTAGCATCTGAGATCATGGCAATACTCTGCCTGGCCGATGATATGGCAGATTTAAAGAAGCGACTTGGAAGAATTATTGTGGCATATACCTTTGACGGAAAGCCTGTCACAGCCGATGATCTTCAGGCTACAGGCTCTATGGCAGCTTTGTTAAAAGATGCATTAAAGCCTAATCTGATCCAGACACTTGAGCATACTCCAGCATTAGTACATGGTGGACCATTTGCTAATATCGCACATGGCTGTAACAGTGTCCGTGCTACAAAGACAGCATTAAAGCTTGCAGACTATGTTATCACTGAGGCAGGCTTTGGCGCAGATCTTGGCGCAGAGAAGTTCTTTGATATCAAGTGCCGTATGGCAGGGCTTAAGCCGGATGCAGTTGTACTTGTTGCAACAATCAGAGCATTAAAATATAACGGCGGCGTGCCGAAGGATGAGCTTTCATCAGAGAATCTTGATGCACTTAAGGCCGGAATCGTAAATCTTGAAAAGCATATTGAGAATCTTCACAAGTTTGGAGTGCCTGTAGTTGTCACATTAAATTCATTTGTCACAGATACAAAGGCTGAGACTGATTTTGTAGAGCAGTTCTGTAAAGAAAGAGGCTGTGAATTTGCACTCTCAGAGGTATGGGAGAAGGGTGGCGAAGGCGGAATTGACCTTGCCAATAAGGTATCTTGAAACAATCGAGCACAAGGAAAGCAATTTCAAAGTGCTCTATGATGACAGCCTGTCACTTAAGGAAAAGATTGAAACTGTTGCAAAAGAAATATATGGAGCAGATGGTGTTACATATTCTCCGGCAGCAGAGAGAGAGCTTAAGAGGATTACAGACCTTGGAATGGGAGATTTCCCTGTATGTATGGCAAAGACACAGTATTCACTGTCGGATGATGCGAAGAAGCTTGGCAGACCGAGCGGCTTTAAAATCAATGTACGTGAGGTTTATGCGTCAGCAGGTGCAGGCTTTGTGGTAGCAGTAAACGGTTCTATCATGACTATGCCGGGACTTTCAAAGAAGCCGGCTGCATACGGCATTGATGTGGATGATAATGGTGTAATCACAGGATTATTCTAGGAGGAAATATGGCTAATCTAATAGACGGAAAATTAATTTCAACGCAGATTAAGGATGAGCTTAAGGAAGAAGTGGCAGAGCTTAAGAAAAAAGGCATCGAGGGCTGCCTTGCGGTGATTCAGGTCGGAAATGACCCTGCATCATCAGTGTATGTTCGCAACAAGAAAAAGGCGTGTGAGTATGTCGGAATCAAATCACTTTCGTATGAACTTGCAGAGGAGACTACGGAGGATGAGATATTAAAACTTATCGAAAAGCTCAATGCTGATGCTTCTGTAAATGGTATTCTCTGTCAGCTTCCACTGCCAAAGCATATTGATGAGGACAAGGTTATTGATGCTATTGATCCGAAGAAGGATGTTGATGGCTTCAGGCCACAGAGTGTTGGAGCGATGGTTATAGGAAAGCCTGGTTTTTTGCCGTGTACTCCGGCCGGTATCATTCAGCTTTTAAAGAGAAGCAATATAGATATTGATGGTAAAAGCTGTGTTGTGGTTGGCAGAAGCAATATAGTCGGCAAGCCTATGTCACTTCTCATGCTTAGGGAGAATGCAACTGTTACGGTATGTCATTCACATACAAAGGATTTAAAAGATGTATGTAAAAATGCTGATATACTTATAGTGGCAATAGGAAAGCCTAAGTTTATAGATGCCTCATATGTGAAGGATGGTGCGGTTGTCATTGATGTTGGAATCCACAGAAATGCTGAGAATAAGCTGTGTGGTGATGTGGATTTTGATTCTGTTGTGTCTAAAGACGGCTGCAGTGCTTACTATACCTGGGACGGAAGTACGCCGACTGCTGCCAGTCATCTTTATACGCAGCCGATCAAAGTTCCGGAAGGAAACAATATTCTTTCGGTTGTGATCATTGATCATACGACGAAATTAAGTTCGGATGTATATAGAGGAAATTTTATTTATTATTCACAGGACTATACAGCAGAAGATGATATAGATGATCCTGCAGACAATGCAGAAGAATAAAATAATATGGAAATTGTTAAAAATCAAACAGGGAGTGTGATTGCCGATGCTTTATAACTGCATGGACATATCAACACTCCCTGTTGTGGAAGAGGTGGTTTAATCTTCCAGAAATTCAATCTCATCTTTTTGCCATATGGCTGATTCTTGCAGGGGATACACATCAAATCCCTGAGAAACCAGTTTTTCATGTCCCGGCTGAAATGCTTTTTTCGATCAGGACGCCTACACCTGCAATGGTAGCGTGCGCTTTGCGGATCAGACGGATGGCTCCGGTAGCTGCTTCTCCGTTTGCCAGAAAATCATCAATGATCAGGACATGATCTTTTTCTGAGACAAACTTAGAAGAAAGCGTCAGTTCATAACTTGTTCCTTTGGTAAAGGAAGTGACCTCTGTCTGGAATAGATTGTCGTTTAAAATCTTAGAAGGCTGTTTTTAAGATAATCATAGGAAGACCCATGCACATAGCTGTCATAAGAGCCGGAGCAATGCCGGAACTTTCAATGGTTGCAACCTTTGTGATGCCCCCTGATCTTTTGAAGTGTTCCGCAAAGCTTCCCGATGTGCTGCATCAGTACCGGATCTACCTGATGATTGATAAAACTGTCTACTTTTAAGATATCTTCATTGACAGCAATTCCATCTTTTTAATTCTTTCCTGTAATTCTTTCAATTTCATTACCTCTCTTGTATTTGTTGATTACAGTATATCATTTTTCACTACAAATTTACAGAGAAATATAGTAAAATAACAACATGAAAATGACAATTATTTGCGTAGGAAAAATAAAGGAAAAAATTTTATACGGAAGCCGTCAGGGGAATATTCCAAACGGCTCAGCCGCTACTGTACGTTATCCATTACGGAGGTGGCGGATGAAAAGACAAAAGAACAGGCAAGCGAAACCGAAATTGCCATGGTCAAAGACCGGGAAGGGGAGCGTATTTAAAATCCATCCGCCCGGACGGCTATGTGATTGCGCTGGCGATCGATGGAAAACAGCCGGATTCGATAGAACTTTCCCGTGAAATTGAAAAACTCGGGCTTGGCGGAGTCAGTCATATTTATTTTGTAATCGGAGGATCTCTTGGATTATCCGACAAGGTTCTTAAGCGGGCAGATGCACGACTCAGCTTTTCAAAGATGACATTCCCCCATCAGCTGATGCGTGTGATTCTGCTGGAACAGATTTATCGTTCTTACCGTATCATGCATCACGAACCATATCATAAATAAAGAAGAAAGGATCATTTGGTATGCAAAAGCAATACGTCTGGTTACCCGGTTTTTAGCCAAATGCCAGAAAGACAAAATCAATGCTTATTCCGCACAGATCGCTTTTTTTATTATTTTATCCATCATTCCGTTTCTTATGGTGTTTTCTTCCATGCTTCAATATACCAGTATCACGGAGGATATGGTATTTGAAATCATAGAAAGAGTCATGCCGCAGTATGTTGCTCCGTTTCTGGTTACCCTTGTAAAAGAAATCTATACAAGATCCATGGGAATCATTTCGGTCACGGCAATTATTGCCATATGGTCTGCCGCAAAAGGCATTCAGTATATGGCAGATGGTCTGAATGCGGTTCACGAATTAAAAAGAGACAAGAAACTGGTTTGTACTCCGATTCTGGGCGGTTATTTATACCATTGTTTTTCTGGTTGCAATTGTATTTACGCTTGTTGTGCTGGTTTTTGGAAACAGTCTGCGGCATTTAGCGGCAGATTATCTTCCGTTTATTGCACATCTCGTAAAAATAATAATCAAATTCCGGGGCTTATCATGTTCTTCTTCTGATCCTGTTTTTTGACGTGATTTTTACCGCACTTCCGAATACAAAGCTTACCTTTAAAAGCCAGCTTCCTGGAGCCACGGCACGTGCAGCTGCATGGTATGTTTTTCCTTCGGGCTTTCCATCTATGTTGATTATTTTAATGGATTTTCCATGTATGGAAGCCTGACAACCATTGCCCTGATCATGCTCTGGCTGTATTTTTTGCATGTATATTATGATGATGACCGTAGAATTTAATGTATTTTTGGAAGCGTACCGAAACGGATCCCTGAATTTAGAGACATAGGACGGGTTCGCTTTTCATATAGTGAAGTATGAAAAGCCATTCGAATCAAAACCAGACACAAAATAAAACAGGAGCATCTCGTAGAACAAATGGAACTGCCAAAAGACATTTTCCTGGGAATGCCGCTTCTTTCCATGGAAGGAAACCGTACACTTTGTATCGTTAACCACCGTGGAATTATAAAATACTGTCCGGAGGTGATCGGAATTGCAACACAATCCTATCATATCCGGATCGTCGGAAGGAGTCTGTCCATCCGGAAATATTCGGCGGATCTTATCGAAATTTCCGGATATATGCAGGAGATCACATTTCTGCCATGATAGAAAGGTTTCTTCGATTCGTCAATGGCAGTCTTTTGGTTTGTGTATGCGGAAGCAACATTTCCCGTTTTTTAAATTTATGTGCACGTCACGAAATTATGTTCTGGAAGATACAGCCGGATTCTCCGACGCAGGTTTCTTTTTATATCCGGTTGCAGGATCTGTATGAACTGCGTCCATATCTGCGGAAAACAAAAACGAGAATCCACATCAGAAAAAAGGATCGGCTTTCCGTTTTTCTGGCAGAAATACCGCGCAAGAAAACTTGGAATTTTTTGTCCTTTTGTGTGTCATGGCAGGAGTCTGGGTGCTCAGTACGAGAATCTGGAGAATTGAAATCAAAGGGAATTCTCTCTGGGAGAAGACGCCATTCTGGAATATTTAAGTGCACACAACGTTACCTATGGCATGCCGGCAAAGGAAATCGACAATGATGCACTGGAGCTGTCCCTGCGTCAGGACTTGGAACCGGTGATCTGGGCAAGTGTATACGAAACGGGGAACCCGGCTGGTTGTACAGATACAGGAGAAAATTTCTTCTCACGAGGAAACGAAAGAAGCAGAGGGCACCTGTATGGATCTGGCGGCATCTGCGGATGCTACGATTGCATCGGTCATTACAAGGAGCGGGCTTGCCAAAGTGAAAAGGGTGATAAAGTGAAAAAAGGCGATGTGCTGGTCTGTGGACGGCAGGAAATTCTGATGATAACGGGGAAGTGCGGGAATACTATTATAAAAGCGCCGATGCCGATGTATATGGATATACAATGCATCCCTATGAGGACTGGATTTCTTCCAAAATGACTGAAAAAAAGAAACCGGTAATAAACACAAACGATATTTTCTACAGGTTCTGAATTGCCTGGTAACTCCGGCTTTGCATGCGGAGTATGCATCGGAGCGTTCTGTAACGGATACCCGGCAGTTTTGCCTGCAGGACAGTTTTTATCTTCCGGTTTATTTTGGAGAAATCACAACGTCTGAGCTGCAAGAAAAAGACCGTTATGCTGACAAAAGAACAGGTAAAACAGCTTGCTTTGACACATTTTTCACAATTTCTTTCGGAATTGAAGAAAATGGGGTGCGAATTGTCGACAAAATGTTATGATTGAACAGATAGATAAAAACTATCATATCTATGGTCAGGTAAAGGGGTGTGAAAAAATCACAACTTTAGTACCAACCGAAAGGAAACGAGAGGAACCTGTAAATGAGTCTGAATGAAGTATCGCTCCGGATACCAACGGAACATATGGCAAATGTCTTCGGACAGTTTGATGCCAATATCAAAAAATAGAACGGACACTGGTGTAACGGTTGTTGTACGCGATGATCAGTTGAAAATTATCGGTACTCCATCTGCCGCAAGCGGCGCACAGGAAGTGTTTGAACAGTTGTATGAGCTTGCAAAACGGGGGAAATGTTATCAGCGAACAGAATGTAAACTACGCACTTGCTCTTTTGCAGGAACACAAAGGGTCTGAGATGGTAGAGATGGATAAAGATGTGATCTGTCATACCATACAGGGAAAACCGGTAAAGCCTAAAACACTCGGGCAGAAGGATTATGTAGATAATATCCGTAAAAAAATGATTGTTTTCGGGATGGGCCCTGCCGGAACCGGAAAAACATATCTGGCCATGGCCATGGCGATCACTGCGTTTAAGAATGAAGAAGTGGGACGCATCATTCTGACACGTCCGGCAATTGGAAGCGGGAGAAAACTCGATTTCTTCCGGGAGATCTCCAGAGCAAAGTAGATCCGTATTCGCCCTTTATACGATGCCCTGTATCAGATTATGGGTGCGGAGTCATTTCAGAAAAAATATGGAAAAGGTCTGATTGAGGTTGCACTGCTGGCTTATATGCGTGGACGGACACTCGACAACGCTTTTATTATTCTGGATGAGGCACAGAATACCACACCGGCGCAGATGAAAATGTTTCTGACACGTATCGGCTTCGGCTCGAAAGCTGTGATTACCGGAGATGCCACGCAAAAGTTCTGGCCGGGAAGTAAATCCGGCTAGATGTAGCACTTCGGGTTTTAAAAATGTGGGAAGAAATCGGAATCTGTAAATTAACAAGCAAAGATGTCGTCAGACATCCGCTGGTACAAAAGATTGTACAGGCTTATGATGATTATGAGTCCAGACAGAGCAGCCGGAGTGCGCGTAAGTCTGCCAGACAGGAGAAAAATGAAACCCAAAGAGACAATAAACCTCTATCGCGTCATATCGCTTCTGGTGATCGCGCTTGTCACTTTGGAGTGATGGGCGGGTTATGTGCCAAAAAGCCACCTGTATCCGGATGAATGGCTCAGTATGTTTTTCCTGACCCTGATTTTTCTTCTGGCATGCATGTTTGAACTGGAATATGAACGAAAGCAGAAAGGAATATCGGCAAACACACAGACAACCTTTATCCGTCTTTCCGTTACCTATACGGTCAGTGGGGGATTGATCTATGCGATCAGTTATCTTCCGGAATTTTATCGTCCGGTGATGATCCCGGTGATTCTGCTCACCGCAGTGTCAAATTCCATGGTGGCGGTGTCTTTTGGATTGTTTTTCGATCTGGTGCTGGCACTGACTGTCGGGGGAAGTTTTTATGCCCTTGCTGCTTATATGATGCTTACAATGCTTGCTGCTGTACTGGCACAGGCATTAAAAGAAAAAAAATACCGTATGGGTGTATCCTTCTGACTTTTCTTTTTCAGTCTGATGATTCCGGAACTGTTTTCCTATTTATCAACGAAAGAAATGCAGAAATATTCGCTGCTTTATGCTTTTTGGAACAGCATTCCTGACTTTTCTGACAGCAGCTTTTCTGTTTCACCGGCTGCTTCATGAAGCGATCAGGAAATTGAAAACCATCTGCTGGATATCGTGTCCGAGGATTATTCGGAGGTAAAAGCCCTCAAGGATTTTTCCATGGTGGAATACCGCCACGCAGTGAAAGTTTCAGACATTGCCTGCCGCTGTGCAAAAGAAGTGGGATACCGGGCGAACTTATGTCTTGCCGGCGGTTTTTATTACCGTATGGGGCGCTGGATCGGGGAGCCATATATCAAAAATGCGGTCAATAAGGCAGAATCCTTATGTTTTCCGGCGGAGCTGATCTCCATTCTGGCAGAATACTATGGAGAAGAGCAGCTTCCATCTTCACCGGAATCCGCTCTGGTGCACATGGTGGATGCGGTTGTGATCCGTCTGGAAGCGATGGAACAAAATGTGGGACAAAGTGTCTGGAACCGTGATATTGTAATTTATCAGACCGTGAATGATTTTTCCTCAAGTGAAATTTATGACCATTCCGGAATGAGTATGAACCAGTTTTTAAAGATTCGTGAATTTCTTGCAAAGGAGGAATTACTTCGTTGAGTTTTTTATTTAGAAGAAACATGTAACATACCGTTTGATTTTGCATATGCTAAGCTTGCAGAGGATGTGATTGCCTTTTGTCTGTCCCATGAGAATTTTCCTTATGAAGCAGAAGTCAATCTGACACTTACAGACAATGAAGAAATCCATCGGATCAATCTGGAATACCGCCAGATCGACCGTCCGACGGATGTTCTTTCTTTCCCGATGCTTTCTTATGAGAAAGCCGGAGATTTTTCTTTTCTGGAAGAGGAGAGCGAAGATGATTTTAATCCGGATACGGGGAGAAGTCATGCTTGGAGATATTATTATATCGGTCGATAAAGTGTTAGAACAGGCACAAAGTTACGGACACAGTCCGAAGCGTGAATTTGCATTTCTGATTGTACACAGCATGCTTCATCTGTTTGGTTATGACCACATTGATCCGAAAGATGCGGCCATCATGGAACCCAAACAAAAACAGATACTCGAAGAGATGCATATCGTAAGAGATTAAAGAATGGATGTGTTTTTATGAAAAAGAGATGGAAAATGATAGGCGTTGTCTGTGCGATTGCCATTTTATCCGCCGGATGCAAAAAGTAAAGAATCGGAAGCTCCCACACCTTCATCCACACAGGATGTACCTGCAGAAACTGCCGAAACAGAATATCAGCCGGAACCGGTGGAAACCCACGAAGGAGAAGTCCGAAGTTTCTATACGGGAGAGTGGATGGATGAAAAAAAGCAAAGAATCGTCCGGTTGCCGTCATGACAGAAAACACACACGTAACCCTTCCACAGTATGGAATCGGAAATGCGGATATTATCTATGAATGTCCGGTGGAAGGCGGCATTACCCGGCTGATGACAATTTATCAGGATTATGCTTCTCTTAAAAAAGTGGGAAATGTGCGAAGTTGTCGTCTGTATTATGTGTATTTTGCCAAAGAATTTCAGGCGGTTTATTTTCATGCCGGCGAAAGTAAATATGCACTTGATGTTTTAAATAGTTCGTTCATTGATCATGTGGATGGAATTACAGGAAAAGGCGGGGCTTTTTATTACCGCGACAAAAGCCGTAGAGCACCGCACAATCTGTATACAACCGGAGAAAATTTAGTGTCTGCCATAAAATCATACGGGTATGATACAAAGCTTCCGGAAAATTATACATCGCATTATCGTTTTACAACAGAAGATTCCCAAAATCTGCTGGATCAGGGAGAAGTTGCGAAAAAAGTATCCTTATACTATGTTGACGCGAAGCCCTGGTTTGTATACAATGAAACGGATGGCCTGTATTACCGCTATGAATTTGGTGATAAACAGATTGACGGTTCTACCGGAGAACAGCTTGCTGTGAAAAATATCATTTTACAGAATTGTTACAGCAGCCTGAAAGATTCCAAAAACGGAACTTTAGATATCGATTATCTTTCCGGTGGATCAGGAATGTACATCACAAACGGAAAAGCTGTCCCGATTACATGGAAGAGAGCATCCGCAAATGATATTACACATTATTATACACAGGATGGTCAGGAAATTATTTTAAATCCCGGAAAGACATGGGTAGAGATCGTCGAAAATAGCCGTGCATCCCAAAATAAAATCAGCGCGGAATAAAAGAAACAAAAAGCATTGAGGTTAGAAGATGGGTAAATCAAAGAATAACGGAACAAATTTTCTGGTTCAGGGATCAATTCTTGCGGTCGCGTCAATTATAAGCAGAATCATCGGACTGGTGTATCGTATTCCATTGAACAATATTCTGGGCGATGTAGGAATCAGTTATTATGCCTGTGCATTTGACGTGTACAACGTGATTTTGATTATTTCATCCTACAGTTCTGCCACAGGCAGTGTCAAAGACGGTTTCCGCGAAAGCGCCAAAGGACAGTACCGGTCGGTATATCAGGTATTAAAAGGTGCACTTCTTTTTGCCCTGGTATCGGGAATTGTGGCATCGCTTGTTGTATTTTTCGGAGCAGAATTTTTACCGGAACACTCTTAAAAACACCATACAGTGTGTTTGCACTTAAAATCTTGGTACCGGCACTGGTTGTTGTTGCGGTTCTTGGCGTTTTGCGTGGATTTTTTTTCCAGGGACTTGGCACGATGATGCCAAGTGCCATTTCACAGATCATTGAACAGATTGTTAATGCCATCATCAGTGTATGGGCAGCTTATGTTCTGTATCGCTACGGAACAAGGATCGGAGCGGTTCTCGGTGATGCCGAACATTGCAGCAGCCTGCATACGGTGCAGCCGGAGGCACATTGGGAACGAACCTTGATCTGTCGCTGCGCTGATTTTTGTACTTTTCGTATTTTTTGCTTATATGCATGTCTTTAAGCGAAGAATGAGACGGGAAAAAGGCGTTAAGGTAGAGCCATTTGCCTATACCATGAAGATCCTCATTATCACAATTGTTCCGGTTCTTTTTTAAGTACAACTGTTTACAATATCAGCAGTATCATTGACCAGAGTATTTTCAAAAAATGTTGCGTTATTGCAGGGATACTCTGAAAACAAGATTGATGTATGGTGGGGCGTTTTTTTCCGGAAAATATAAACTGCTGATCAATGTTCGATTTCCATTGCCTCCGCGATGGCTGCCTCTTGCGTGCCGACACTGACGATGTCCTTTGCACAGAAAGATATGAAAAAGTCAGGGAACAGATCAATTCTGCTATGCGTTTTATCATGGTGATTTCTTTCCCTTGTGCCATAGGACTTGCTGTATTGGGAGAGCCGATCTGTCGTCTGCTTTTCCCGGGAACGGCACAGACGGCACCTATGGCAGGTACCATGATGTGGGTTGGGGCAATGGCGGTTGTGTTTTATGCAATGTCTACGCTTTCAAACGGACTGCTGCAAGGCATTGACCGGTTAAAGATTCCGGTTATCAATGCAGCGGTTTCGCTTGTCGCTCATGTGATCGTACTGATTATACTGATGCTGTTTTTTCCGCATGAATATCTATGCGGTCATTATCGCAAATATGTTCTTTGCGTTTTTAATGTGTATTATGAATGCGCTGGCAATACGAAAATACAGCGGCTATCATCAGGAAATTCACAAAACATTTATTGTGCCGGGAATTTCCTCAGCTATTATGGGAATTATTACCTATATCGTCTATCATGGCAGCTATGCGGTCTTAAAAATCAATGCGGTATCTGCCATGCTTTGCAATTCTTGCAGCGGTTATCGTATATGCAGTTGTCTTACTGTTACTGCACGGACTGACCGAAGAGGAGATTAAAAATTCCCGAAAGGAACTCTGATTGTCCGGGTTGCAAAAAATTACATTTATTAAAGTAAATGGTATAAAACGGAAATAAAATGCAGATGCTACTGTTAGAAGGTGATGATATGAATCAAAAAACAGGCATCTGCATTCTTCTTTGTCTGGTTCTGCTGCTGGTCTTTGGCATCTGGTATCAGAAAAGAGGTGTAGAAAACACAAAAAATACCCAAGAACAATATGCATCCGAAACAGAGCACACCGTTTTGACCGGAACTCCTTACAAAGAAACGGAAAATGCCTATATTATCCGTACACAGGACAGCCGGCTGGTTGTTTTTTTACCGGATGGAAAAACCGTATATATGGAAACCGGGATTCGAAGTGAGAATTTAAGTCAAAAACTGCAGAAACAGGCGGAAATGGCATTGATTTGCAGATGAAGAGAGCCTTTTTGACTTTTTGGAAAGCTATTCGAGTTGAATATTTTATACCCATATGATAAAATATTTAACTGGTTTAACAGATAAAATGACAGGTGGACTATGGATAAGAAAAAATCAAAACAACAGGATGTGCTCGTGATTGGCGCCGGAGCTTCCGGCATGATGACCGCAATTACGGCCGCAAGACGTGGATCGTCCGTTACCGTCTTAGAACATATGGATAAGCCGGGGAAAAAAAATTCTGGCAACCGGAAACGGAAAATGTAATTTTACAAATCTTAAGATGTCTCCCCGGTGTTATTACGGAGACCACGGACTGGTACAGGAAATTTTAAAGCAGTTTACAGTGGAAGATACCCTTGTCGTTTTTCCAGGAGATCGGCATCTGGCCAAAAGAAAAGAACGGATATGTATACCCAAACTCCGGACAGGCTTCTTCCGTTGCGGATGCGCTGTCCGCGGAAATGAAACGAAGCGGAGTTTCCCTGGTCACTTCCTGTGACATCCGGCAGTTTTGTGAGACAAAATACGGATTTGAGGTACGGACATCCATGGGAACGTATTGTTCCCACAATCTTGTTTTTTGCAACAGGTTCGTGCTGCACCGAAATCCGGAAGCGATGGATCCATGATTTCGCTGATAAAATCGTTTGGGCACCGGTTTGAGCCGATTTTGCCGGCACTGTGTGGATTTGAGGCAGAAGGAATGGAATTTTCCAAAGTATCCGGAGTCCGCACGGACGCACTCCTGTCTTTGTACATAGATGGGCAGAAATGCAAACAGGAACGTGGAGAACTGCAGCTTGCAGATTACGGAATTTCGGGTATTCCGGTATTTCAGGTCAGCAGTCCGGCCTCGAAAGCACTGTATCAAAAAAACAGGCAGAACTTACCATTAATTTTCTGCCGGATTTTTCCGAAGATATGATTGCGCAGGAACTGCAGCGCAGATTTTCACGGGATGCCGGGATACAGGATGCCGCAGAATCACTTCGTGGGCTTTTAAACCATAAACTGATTCCGGTTATACTTAAGGCAGCAGGCATTCCGGTTCATGAACACACAGAACGGATTTCCAAAAACAGACCGAAACGTTTGCAGACAGATACAGACATTTCCTGTCCGCTTAAAAAGGTAAGGGATTTTTCTGCTGCACAGGTGTGCACTGGGGGAATCCACACAGAAGAAATCCACACAGATACGCTGGAATCACGGATTGTCCCGGGCATCTATTTCGTTGGTGAACTTTTGGATGTCGATGGAATCTGTGGGGGATATAATTTGCAATGGGCATGGTCCAGCGGACATGTCGCAGGAAGTAAAGTAGGTTCATAATGATTAAAATCAATCAGTTAAAGCTTCCAGTAGGACATTCCCAAAAGATCTGGAAGATAAAATAAGAAAAACACTTCGTATTCCATCGAAAGAAACATTTCATTACGAGGTGATGCGGCGTTCCCTCGATGCACGGAAAAAGCCGTCATTGTTTTATGTATATTGCATCTATGTAACGATCCGTCAGGAAAACAGCATCGTAAAAAAACTGCATCAGCCTTCCGTCAGCCTTGTGACAGAAACCGGTTACCGTTTTTCGGAAATGGGGCAGGAGCGTTTAAACCGGCGTCCGGTGATTGTGGGAGCCGGTCCCTGTGGTTTTTTGCAGCCTGGCAGCTGACACTTGCAGGATATGCGCCGCTTATTTTAGAGCGTGGAAAACAGGTAGAAGACCGCAGTGCGGACGTTGAACGCTTCTGGAAAACCGGTATTCTGCAGCCGGATTCCAATGTACAGTTTGGAGAAGGTGGGGCAGGAACCTTTTCCGATGGAAAATTAAACACGGTGGTGAAAGATCCATCCGGAAGAAACCGCTATGTACTCGAAACATTCGTGAAATTTGGGGGCGCCATCGGAGATTCTTTATGATGCAAAACCACATATCGGAACCGATATTCTGGCGAAGGTGATCAAAAATATGAGGGATTACCTGATCAAACACGGTGCGGAGTTTCGTTTTCAGACCTGCTTAAAAGACATTCAGATAAAAGAAAATGCACTGCATGCACTTGTGACGGAGGATGATACGGTGATTCCTGCCGATGTTGCCATTCTTGCACTTGGACACAGTGCAAGGGATACCTTTTATGATGCTGCACCGGCACCAGCTTCCGATGGAAGCCAAAAAAATTTTGCCGTGGGATTCCGCGTGGAACATCCCCAGCAGATGATCGATGATGCTATGTACGGAAAAAGAAACGCCCTGCGGCTTCCTGCCGCACCCTATAAGGTGACGTCCAATTTTCCAAACGGACGCGGGGTATATTCCTTTTGCATGTGTCCGGGCGGTTATGTCGTAAATGCTTCCTCCATGAAGGAAAAAACCTGTGTCAATGGTATGAGTTATTCGGGTAGAAGTGGGAAAAACGCAAATTCTGCCATTATTGTTTCGGTTTCCCCTGCCGATTACGGAGCACAGGATCCACTTGATGGCATGCACTTTCAGGAAACACTCGAACATAAAACTTATCAGCTGGGAAACGGAAAGATTCCGCAGCAGCTGTTTGGCGATTACCGGCAGAATATCGCAAGCCAGGGATATGGAGATTTTAATTCCCAGACAAAAGGGCAGACCTGCTTTGCAAATCTCAGAGGTCTGATGACAGAGGACATGGAACATTCCTTTTTGCTTGAATGGAACATTTTCGAACATTATTCCGCAGTTTGACCGGTCTGATGCGATTCTTTCCGGCATGGAAACACGCACCTCATCTCCGGTGCGGATCATGCGGGATACAAATGGAGAGAGCCGTGTGCACGGAATTTATCCGGGTGGAGAAGGCGCAGGATATGCGGGAGGCATTATGTCGGCAGCGATGGACGGTCTGCGTCTGGCTGATGATGTGATGAAACGTTATCATCCGGTTTATTAGAAAGAGAGAAAAAAGTGAAACAAGAAGTAACACCAATGATGCAGCATTATCTAAGCAGACAAAAGAAGAATACAAAGACTGTATCCTGTTTTACCGTCTGGGTGATTTTTATGAAATGTTTTTCGAGGATGCCAAAACAGTTTCAAAGGAACTCGAACTGACGCTGACAGGAAAAAGCTGTGGACTGGAAGAACGGGCACCGATGTGCGGGGTTCCGTTTCATGCCGCAGACGGATATATCAACCGGCTGGTCAAAAAAGGATACAAAGTAGCAATCTGTGAACAGGTGGAAGATCCGAAACTGGCAAAAGGAATTGTCAAACGGGAAGTCATCCGTGTAGTCACTCCGGGAACAAACATTGATATGCAGTCGTTAGACGAGGCAAAAACAATTATCTCATGTGTATCGTATATATCGGGGATAAATACGGCATTGCGACGACCGACGTTACGACCGGAGATTTCTTTGTAACGGAAGTGGAGAGTGAACGAAAACTGTTGGACGAGCTGAATCGTTTCAGTCCGACAGAAATCATCTGCAACGAGCCGTTTTATATGAGCGGGGTAGATATCGATGATATGAAGGAGCGCATGGGAATTGCGGTATCCGCTCTGGATTCCTGGTATTTCGGGGATGATCTGGCAAAGGAAACGCTGTTGTCCCATTTTCATGTACAGAGTCTGGAAGGGCTGGGACTGATGGATTACGACTGTGGTGTGATTGCCTCCGCGGCATTACTGAAATATCTGTATGAAACACAAAAGAACACCCTTTCTAATATTCTGGAACTCCGTCCGTATTCCATCGGGAAATATATGATCATTGACAGTTCCTCCCGGAGAAATCTCGAACTGGTAGAGACCATGCGGGAAAAACAAAAGCGTGGTTCCCTGCTCTGGGTACTCGATAAAACAAAGACGGCCATGGGTGCCAGACTTCTGCGCTCTTACGTGGAACAGCCGCTGATCGACAAAACAGAGATATTAAAACGGCAGGAACTGATTACAAATTTAAATGATCAGGAGATCACCCGGGAAGAATTGCGGGAATATTTGAATCCAATATATGATCTGGAACGTCTGATTACCAGAATTACATACCAGACCGCCAATCCGCGGGATATGATTGCTTTTTGCAATTCTTTAGAAATGCTGCCTCCAATTAAAACACTGCTTGAGGATTTAAAGGAGAGCTTGCCACCGGAATCCGGGAACATTTTGACTGTCTGGAAGATCTGTGTGCACTTTTGAAGTCTTCCATCAACGATGATCCTCCGATTTCCGTACATGACGGCAACATCATAAAAACCGGATACAATGAGGAAGTGGACCGGCTGCGGAACGCATCAACGGATGGAAAGAAATGGCTGGCAGACTTAGAGGGCAAAGAACGCGAAAAGACTGGAATTAAGAACCTGCGTATCAAATACAACAAAGTGTTTGGATATTATCTGGAAGTGACCAATTCCTTTAAGGATCAGGTGCCGGATTACTATGTGAGAAAGCAGACACTGACCAATGCCGAGCGCTATATTACGCCGGAATTAAAAGAACTCGAAGATACGATTCTCGGTTCCCAGGATCGTCTGGTCGAATTAGAATACGATCTGTTCCGCCAGATCCGGGATACCATCGCGGATAATGTTGCACGTATTCAGGCAACCGCACGGGCAGTGGCGCAGATTGATGTGTTTGTTTCCCTGGCACTTGTGGCAGGACAGAATAATTACTGCAAACCAAAGATCAACGAATCCGGCGTGATTGATATCAAAGGCGGCCGTCATCCGGTTGTCGAAAAAATGATTGTCAATGATATGTTTATAGACAATGACACGTATCTGGACAATCACAATAACCGGATTTCCATCATTACCGGTCCGAATATGGCAGGAAAATCTACCTATATGCGCCAGAGCGCACTGATCGTTCTGATGGCACAGATCGGAAGTTTTGTTCCGGCAGAATCTGCCAACATTGGAATTGTGGATCGGATTTTCACGCGTGTGGGGGCTTCAGATGATCTGGCAAGTGGGCAGAGTACCTTTATGGTAGAAATGAATGAAGTGGCAAATATTCTCCGCAATGCCACAGCGAATTCCTTCTGATTCTGGATGAAATCGGACGCGGAACCAGCACGTTCGACGGTCTCAGCATTGCCTGGGCGGTTGTCGAATATATCAGCAATCCCAAATTACTGGGGAGCAAAAACACTGTTTGCCACACATTATCATGAACTGACAGAACTGGAAGGAAAATTAAACAGTGTCAATAATTATTGTATTGCGGTCAAGGAAAAAAGGAGACGACATCGTCTTTTGCGCAAGATTGTAAAGGGCGGCGCAGACAAAAGTTATGGAATACAGGTTGCTAAACTGGCAGGGATTCCGGAACTTGTGATTAACCGTGCGAAAGACATTGTCAACCAGCTTTCTGCAAACGATATTACGGAAACCGTGAAAATATATCCGTGGAAGGACAAGCCTCCGGCAAAAAAAAACCGCATCTCGATGAGGTGGATTTGACACAGATGTCATTGTTTGACACCGTAAAAGATGACGATATCATTCAGGAACTGCGGGACGTGGATATCAGCCACATGACCCCGATGGATGCACTCAATAAACTGTATGAACTTCAGAACAAAGTTAAAAACCGCTGGTAGGATATAAAAAGGAAAACGAATGAGCAAAATTGCGTTATTAAGTCAGGAGACTATTGATAAGATTGCAGCAGGAGAGGTCGTGGAACGCCCAAGCTCTGTGGTAAAGGAGCTTGTGGAAAACGCCATTGATGCAGGGGCATCCGCCATTACCGTGGAGATCAAAGAAGGGGGCATTTCCCTGATCCGCATCACGGACAATGGATGCGGAATTCCAAAGAAGAAGTTCCACTGGCCTTTTTGCGGCATTCAACCAGCAAAATCCGCAGTGCAGAAGATCTGATGTGTGTACATTCTTTAGGATTCCGTGGGGAAGCACTCTCCAGCATTGCTGCTGTTTCCAGAGTGGAAATGATCACCAAACCAGCCGATGCCCTGACCGGCACCCGGTACGTGATCGAAGGCTCAAAAGAAATTGCAGACGAAGAAATCGGTGCTCCCGATGGCACAACATTTCTGGTGGGACCTGTTTTACAATACCCCTGCCAGACGCAAATTTTTTAAAGACGGCACAGACAGAGGGCACCTACATCAGTGACATGCTGGAAAAACTTGCCCTGTCCCATCCGGATATTTCTTTTAAATATATCAACAACAACCAGACAAGACTGCACACTTCCGGAAACGGGAAAAACGGGATCTCATTTACCATATTTACGGACGTGAGATTGCGGCGGCACTGTTAGAGGTAAACTACAAGGGAGAATATTTCTCCCTTTCCGGCTATATTGGAAAACCTGTGATTAACCGCGGAAACCGGAATTACGAAAACTATTTTATCAATGGACGCTACATCAAAAGTTCTCTGCTTTCCAGATCGATAGAAGAGGCTTATCATAATTTCCTGATGCAGCACCAGTACCCGTTTACAGTTTTGTATTTCACATTTCCGGGGATACCCTTGATGTGAATGTACATCCGACAAAAATGGAACTGCGGTTTGGACACAATCAGGAAATGTACAAAAGAATTGTGTGATGTTCTCTTCGGACGGCTTTCCCATAAGGAACTGATTCCGGAAGTTCCGGTAGATGAAGCAGAACATAAAAAAAGAATCTTCCCCGGCATACAAAGAACCGATTCCGGAACCATTTGAAAAGCGCAGAATCAATGAAATCCGACAGCAGCATCACCAGCCTCCGATTCCGGAAAAACCAGCTTTCCCTGTGGCTTCGCCTGTGCCATCAAAAAAACACCGGCATTTGAGCCGTATGTGCCACAGCATCCGGATAAAACCATGGTACGGGAATCCTTTGACCCGTTCCCAAAGCGGGAGGAAACAGCCTCTCCTGCAGATATTCCCAAAAAACAACCAGCTGGCGAACAGATGACCCTTGCCGCTGCTTCACCGGAATTTTAACGGATGATGCCCGCAAAAAGCACCGCATCATCGGACAATTGTTTCAAACCTACTGGCTGATCGAATACGAGGATAAATTGTATATCATGGATCAGCATGCGGCACATGAAAAGGTACTTTTTGAACGGATGATGGCAAAATTAAAAAGAAAAAGAATTTACATCCCAGGCAGTCAGCCCGCCCATTGTGCTGAGTCTGGATGCCCATGAGCAGGAAAATGTTAGAGACGTATCTGCCGGAAATCAAAAAATTCGGGTATGAGATCGAAAATTTCGGTGGCAGAGAATATATGATCTCTGCAGTACCGGATAATCTGTACCATATTGACATGAAAGATCTGTTTATCGAAATGCTTGATGATTTTTCCAACCTGACCGGACGGCAGACACCGGAACTGATACTGGAAAAAGTAGCCACCATGTCCTGCAAGGCAGCGGTAAAGGGAAATCATAGACTGAGCCTGCCGGAAGTGGATGCACTCATGACGGAATTGCTGACGCTGGAAAATCCGTTTTGCTGTCCACACGGCCGGCCAACCATCATTTCCATGTCAAAATACGAAATAGAGAAAAAATTTAAGAGGATTGTTTCATGAAACCACTTGTCATTCTTGCAGGTCCCACAGCCGTCGGGGAAAACCGCTTTATCAATAAAACTTGCAAAAAAAATAAACGGCGCCGTTATTTCCGCGGATTCGATGCAGGTATATAAACACATGGATATCGGTTCTGCAAAAGTCATGCCGGAAGAGATGGAGGAATCCCCATTATCTGATCGATGTGTTAGAGCCGTCCGAAGAGTTTAATATTGTCCGTTTTCAGCAGATGGCAAAAGAGGCCTGCAGCAGATCTATGCCGCCGGACAGATCCCGATTATCGCCGGCGGAACCGGATTTTACATCCAGTCCCTGTTGTACGACATAGACTTTTCCAAAGAGGAATCCGATACGGCATACCGTACAGAACTTACGGCATTTGCAAAAGAATACGGGGCGCATGCCCTGCATGAAAAATTAAAAGAAATTGATCCGGTTTCTTATGAAACCATTCATGAAAATAATATCAAACGGGTCATCCGTGCCCTGGAATTTTACCACCAAAACCATACGCCGATTTCCGCACACAACGAAAAAAGAACATCAGAAAACATCTCCGTATCGTTTTGCATATTTTGTACTGACGGACGAACGGGAAAAATTATACCGGCGCATTGATCAGCGCGTGGACTTAATGATGGAGCAGGGACTTCTTACAGAAGTAAAAACGCTGTATGATATGGGATGCCGCAAAGATATGGTTTCCATGCAGGGACTGGGATACAAAAAGAAATTTTAGATTATCTGGACGGCAGCTGCCCTTGAGGAAGCGGTGTATGTGATCAAACGGGAAACCAGACATTTTGCGAAACGGCAGCTTACCTGGTTCCGCCGGGGAAAAGGATGTCATCTGGCTGGACAAATCCGAATTTAATGACCGCGAAGATCAGATGTTACAGAAAATGACGGATGTTTTACACGAGAAAGGAATCATACAATGAATCAGTTACTGGAAGAAAAATATAAAGAACTTGGAATTTCCGAGAAAGTTTATGCATTTGGCGAAAAAATCGAACAGGAATTAAAAGAGCGTTTTGAAAAGATTGATGCAAATGCGGAATACAATCAGATGAAAGTCATTGCAGCCATGCAGAAAAACCGTGTGAGTGCAGAATGTTTTAATATTTCGAGCGGATACGGATATAATGATATGGGAAGAGATACTTTAGAGCGGGTATATGCAGACTGTTTTGGCGGGGAAGATGCGCTGGTCCGTCCACAGATCACCTGTGGAACCCATGCACTTGCGCTCGCTCTGATGTCCAATCTGCGTCCGGGCGATGAGCTTCTTTCTCCGGTCGGAAAACCGTACGACACTCTGGAAGAAGTAATTGGCATCCGCCCATCAAAGGTTCCCTTGCCGAATACGGAATCACTTATTCCCAGGTGGATCTGCTGCCGGACGGTTCATTTGATTACGATGGAATCCGGAATGCAATCCATGAAAACACCCGCCTGGTAACCATCCAGCGCTCCAAGGGATACCAGACACGTCCAACGCTGTCGGTCGAGCGAATTGGGGAACTGATCACATTTATCAAAAATATCAAACCGGATGTCATCTGTATGGTTGACAATTGTTACGGAGAGTTTGTGGAAGACCGGGGCCACTTGCAGTGGGAGCGGATATGATGGTCGGTTCCCTGATTAAAAACCCGGGAGGCGGCCTTGCTCCGATTGGCGGATACATTGTCGGTAAAAAGGAATGTGTGGAAAATGCGGCATACCGCCTGACTTCCCCTGGACTCGGAAAGAAGTAGGAGCTTCGCTTGGTGTGATCCAGTCCTTTTATCAGGGTCTCTTTCTTGCACCGACCGTTGTAAGCGGTGCCTTAAAGGGAGCCATTTTGCGGCAGATATTTATGAAAAACTGGGGTATAAAGTGGTTCCGGACAGTACCGAAAGCCGCCATGACATTATTCAGGCTGTGGAATTTCAAAACCGGGATGCCATGATTGCTTTCTGTGAAGGAATTCAGGCTGCTGCACCGGTAGACAGCTATGTCACTCCGGAGCCATGGGCAATGCCTGGTTATGACTGTGACGTTATTATGGCAGCAGGTGCATTCGTACAGGGTTCTTCCATCGAACTTTCCGCAGATGGCCCGGTGAAACCGCCATATGCCGTTTATTTTCAGGGGGGCTGACATGGTACCATGCGAAGCTTGGAATTCTTATGTCTTTACAGAAACTTTATGAACGCAACCTTGTTAATATAGATGAACTGTGCTAAAATAATATGAGTTTTCATGTGGCTTCGGAAAAGTAGAAAGGAACCTGTTTTGAGTCACATTTCAATGAAAAACCTGCCGGAATCGGAACGTCCTTACGAACGTTTTCAGATTCTTGGAGCAGAGGCGCTGTCGGATGCAGAGCTTCTTGCAATTATATTAAAGACAGGAACAAAGGATTATACGGCTTTGGATCTTGCACGTGATCTTTTGTCGGAGTGTCAGGGAAATCTTTTGAATCTGTACGAAATCGGATATGAACAGCTTTTTTAGAACGCAGGGGCATTGGCCCGGTCAAGGCAACACAGCTGAAAGCAATTGCGGAGCTTTCAAGCGCATTGCCAGAACCGGACGCGGATATCATTTATCCATGAACTGTCCGTCTTCCATCGCCGATTATTATATGGAAGAACTCCGGCACCGCAGGGAAGAGGCCTTTATGGCAGCTTTCTTTGATTCCAAATGCAAATTTTTAGGAGACAGTGTAATCGCAACCGGGAGCATCAGTTATGCATATGTTTCTCCCATGGAACTGTTTCGCAAAGCACTGCTTCGAAATGCTGTTATGATCGTTATCCTGCACAATCATCCGAGTGGAGACCCAACTCCAAGCACAGAAGACAAAAAGCTTACCGAACAGATTCGGGCAGGCGCCTCGGTGTTGGGATTAACCCTTGCTGATCATATCGTAATCGGAGATCAGCAGTATTTCAGTTTTCGCGAAAATAAATTGTTATAACACAAGAAAAGGGAGAAGACAATGAGTAACAATATTTATGGTATTGGCTTCGGTACATGTAATTTTAAAGTATTCAGTAAAGCCAGTGGAAAAGTGGTCTCTGAAAAAAACACCATTGCCATTATCAACAAAACGCAGATTTATGCGTATGGTGATGATGCCTATGCAATGTATGAAAAAGCACCGGAAAGCATCAACGTTACGTTTCCGGTTTCTACGGGAGTGATCGCAGATTACAATTTTCTGCAGACCATGATTTTTGATTATATTGAGAAAAAATTAAAAGGAAGAGTAAAGAATGCAGAATTTCTTGTCGCAGTACCAACAGACATTACCGATGTAGAAAAACGTGCATTCTTTGAACTTTTTTATAAAAAGCAAATTTCGTCCGAAAAACGTTATGCTCTGTGAAAAACCACTTGCAGATGCCGTTGGACTTGGGATTGATGTAAATCAGCCTACCGGAGTCATGGTCGTGGATATGGGAGCAGATACGATCGAAATTTCTGTGATTTCTCTCGGAGGACTTGTACTCAGTGACCTGATGCATTTCGGGTCCAATCGTCTCGATGAGTCCATCATCAGCTATATCCGCAGGGAATTTAATCTGGTGATCGGAAAGAAAACCGCCAAAGCATTAAAAGAAGAGCTTGGAAGCGGACTTCCGGGAAGACAGGAAACGATGACCGTTGTTGGTCTGGATGTCGTAAGCGGTCTTCCGGTGGAACGTGAAATTACCGCAGAGGTTGTCTATGAAGCAATCAAAGCAAATCTTGAATCGATCTGTTCGTCTATCAAACTGATTCTGGAGAAAACACCACCGGAACTTGCCAGGGATATTATCTATGCAGGTATTTATATCACAGGCGGCGGATCAAAAATCAAAGATCTTGACCAGTTGTTTACACAGATTACAAATATTAAAGTAAATACCTGTGAGAATCCGGAAGAGAGCGCAGTCCGCGGTCTTTCAAAGATTGCTACGGACTCCAAATATAAACGGATTCCATTCAGCATGAAAAATACTACGTTAAAGTAAGAAACCAGGATTCGAGGATTTTATGAAAAAATTTCGCAGTTTTCGCAATAAGAAAAGCATCTTTCAAGTAAATATATTTTGCTGATCCTTACCGGCGTGTGTATTGTTGCTCTGTTTACGAGTCTGGTATTTAATCTTTCGGAGGTCCTTTAAATTCAGTTGCCGGATATGTATTTGTTCCGATGCAGAAGGGAATCAACAATGCCGGTTCCTGGATTTCAGGAAAAGCAAATGACTTTCAAACACTTGGAGAAGTTTTAAAAAAAAAACAAAAGCTTCAAAATCAGGTAGACGATCTGACCAATCAGTTAAACGTCACAAAGCTCGAACAATACGAACTGGACAATTACCGGGAACTTCTGGATCTGGATGATAAATATTCCGGATATCAGAAGGTCGCAGCAAATGTGATCGCCATGGACGGAACCAACTGGTTTTCAAGTTTTACGATTGACAAAGGTTCCAAAGAAGGCATCAAAAAAAGGCATGAACGTCATTGCCGGAAGCGGTCTGGTCGGAATCGTCACAGACGTCATCCGAATTTTGCCAAGGTGCGAAGCATCATCGATGATTCCAGTAATGTAAGTTCCATGGTTCTGACCACAAAAGATAATTTCAATGTCGGTGGCAGCTTAAAGTCCATGAATCAGGATAAAGTGTTACCATTTACAGAACTCCGGGATGAAGATGATAAGGTAAAGGTCGGCGATCCGGTCGTGACTTCGTATGTGTCGGATCAGTATCAGGAAGGAATTCTGATTGGATACATTGCCTCCATTGAAAAAATGCAAATAACCTGACAAAATCAGGAACCATTACGCCGGTCGTTGATTTTCAGCATCTGCGGGAGGTGCTTGTCATTACGACACTCAAAGACACCGGAGAAAAGGAACTGTCTTCCCAGAAGGCATCCGATACTCAGGCAGAAACACAGGACAATACCGAAACACAAAAATCACAGGAGTAGGAAATGCGTAGAAAAATTGTGCTTTTTATTATTATAGCAATCTGTTTTCTCTTACAGACAACCGTTTTTCGAGCTTTGACATTTGCCAATATCGGTCGAATCTGCTGATTATTGTGGTGTCTTCTTTTGGACTCATGCGTGGGAAAAAAGAAGGGCTGTGGGTTGGATTCTTTTGTGGATTGCTTATCGACATATTTTTGGGTTTTATCTCGGAGGATATGCTTTACTTTATATGTACATCGGTTACATCAACGGATTGTTCAAAAAAAGATTTTACGGATGATATTAAGCTTCCGATGATTCTGATCGGCTCGAGTGATATCGTAAATAACCTGATGATCTATATCGTTATGTTTTTTATGCGCAGCCGGTTTTCTTTCTGGTATTATTTTACATCCGTCATACTGCCGGAATTTGTTTTATACCATGGTGATAACCATCTTTTTGTATTTTATTCTTCTCAAGATTAATCAGAAACTTGAGGAACACGAGAAAAGGAGAGCTATAAAATTTGAGTTATGATATCAAAGATTTTCTGAAGAAATTTTTCAGTTCGCGCCTTTTGTGCTTGCTGCGGTATTTATCGTATTTTTCGGAATTATCCTTGCAAGAATCTTTACCCTTCAGGTCGTCAACGGAAAGTCTTATCAGGAAAACTTTTCTTTAAAGATTCAGATGAAGCAGCCGATCAATGCGGCACGTGGAAATATATATGACAAAAACGGAAAGCTTCTGGCTTACAATGAACTTGCATATTCCATTTCCATCAATGACAGTACAACCTATTCAAGCACAAAAGAAAAAAAACAAGGCTGTCAATGCAGAACTTGCAGAGATTCTTACGGTTTTAAAGAATAATGGTGAAACGCTGAATAATGATTTCAAAATTGACCGGAAAAAGACGGTACATACAGCTTTAATGTATCCGGTTCCTCGCTGAACCGTTTTCGTGCGGATGTTTTCGGAAAAGGCTCTGCCGATGATCTTGAATATGACAAGGAGACCGGAATCGATGAGGCAAATGCAACCGCAGAACAGATTATGGAATATCTGATGGGAAAAGATAACTTTGGCATCAGTTCGAAATACGATGGGGATCTGGCATACCGTATCGTCGTTGTCCGTTATGCCATGCTTGGAAACCGCTTCGCAAGATACAAAGAAGTAAAAATCGCAACCGATGTTTCGGACAAGACCGTTGCTTACGTGAATGAGCATATGGACACACTGAGCGGAATTTCGGTCAATGAAGATATGATCCGGAAATACAACTACAGTGAATATTTTTCATCGATCATCGGATACACCGGACCGATTTCGGAATCGGAGTATACGGCACTGCACAAAAAGAATAAAGATTATACCCAGAATGACACCGTCGGAAAAGCCGGGATGGAGCAGTATTACGAGACCTATCTGCGTGGAAAAAACGGAGAGCAGAAGTTTTATATTGATAATGTAGGAAGAATTTGCGAAATTATCAGCAGCACCGATTCCGTAGCCGGAGATGACCTGTGCTTAAGCATTGATGCAGATCTGCAGATGGCCACCTATCTGGCTTTGCAGAATGAGATTGCAGCAATTGTGTATTCAATATCAAATCAGGGGAGATTCCGATCAACGATATGTGTATACGGCTCTGATTGGCAACAGTGTCATCAACACAGAGCATTTTTCAAAATCGAAAGCCTCTGACACGGAAAAAAGTGTGTTAAGTGTTTTTAAATCCCGACAGAAGACAACGCTTGGCAAAATAAAACAGGAACTGACCAGTTCACCGGAAGCGTTGAATACAATGTCCGATGAAGTGCTGGATGAATTTACTTACATTATTTCCATGTTAAAAACGATCAGGTACTCTTAAAAATGAGATAGATACCAGTGATTCTGTTTACCAGAAATGGAAAAATCAGAAAATCAGCCCGAAAAGAGTATTTAAGTTACTGTATCACACAGCACTGGATCGATATCAGCCAGCTGAATGTCGATGAAAAATATGCGGACTCAACAGAAGTATATGATGCATTATGCAAGTATATTCTAAAGAACATTAAGACAGATACGGAATTTTCCAAAATTATATACCAGTATATGATTACACGTGGCGAAATCTCCCCGCGTCAGCTCTGTCTGATTCTGTTCGATCAGGGAGTATTGGATTATGATGATGCAACAGTAAACAAATTGAAAAACGGATCGTTGTCTCCACGGGATTTTCTCATGAAAAAAGATTTACAACATTGAGATTACGCCTGCACAGCTTGCACTTGCACCATGTATCGGTTCCTGTGTGGTGACGGATGAAAAAACAGGGAAATTCGTGCCATGGTAAGTTATCCCGGATATGACAGCAACAAACTTGCCAATGGTGTGGATTCGGAATATTTTGCATCTCTGCAGCATGATAAATCTTCTCCGCTGCTCAATTATGCGACGCAGCAGAAGACCGCACCGGTTCCACCTTTAAGCTGGTTTCCGCAACAGCCGGTCTGGCAGAAAACGTGATTACGACATCCGACCAGATCGGTGTACCGGAATTTATAATGACATCAGTAACAAACCAAAATGCTGGATTTATCCGGGCAGTCACGGACTTGACAATGTTTCCGAGGCAATTCAGGGATTCCTGTAACGTCTTTTTCTATACGGTCGGCAATCGGCTGGCACAGAAAAAACAGGATCTTATAATGATGCCAACGGTATTGATCTGATTCAGAAATATGCACATATCTATGGCCTGGATCAAAAAACAGGACTGGAGATTTCGGAAAGCAAATCATCTGTTGCGACAAAATATCCGGTTATGGCTGCCATTGGACAGAGTGATAACAACTATACCACCGTTGCATTGTCCCGCTATGTAACAGCCGTGGCCTCCGGCAAAAAATATAATTATCAGCTGATGAATAAAATCGTGGATGCAGATGGAAAGACGGTCAAAAATATAAGGCCGACTATGAAGATATTTTCGGACACCTTAACAAGCAGCCAGTGGGATGCCATTCATTCCGGTATGCGCGAAGTGGTTTCCACCATGGACGCTTCAGGGATTTGATATTCCGGTTGCCGGAAAAACCGGTACGGCACAACAGACCGGACATGCCAATCATGGTCTGTTTGTTGGTTATCGCCATATGATGATCCGGAAATTACCATCGCAGTACGAATTGCCAACGGTTTACAGTTCGCATAATGCGGCAACTGCGGCAGAAATGTAATTTCATATTACTATAAAGAAACATCGATGAAAGATATCAAGGAAATGAAAGCAGCCGGTGCCAACGGTAACATAAGAAACTCTGTTGCCGATTAGTCACATAGATTACAATTTAAACTAACAGGAGGTTTATTTCATGGGTGAAGCAATTGTTTTCACTTCAGGAAAAGGCGGTGTTGGCAAGACTACAACAATTGCCAACATTGGCGCAGGACTTTCCGGTTAGATAAAAAGTCATCATGCTTGATACAGACATGGGACTTCGGAATTTGGATGTTGTAATGGGAATGGAAGATCAGATCCAGTATAATCTGATCGACCTTCTCGAAAACAAATGCCGGTTAAAACAGGCATTGATCCGGGACAAGCGTTATCCGAATCTGTTTATGATTCCGCAGCTCTCCGCTGCAGAAAGATTATGGATTATGAGAGTAAGCTGTATACGCTGATTTCCCATTTAAAACAGGAATTTGATTTCTGTCTGATTGACTGTCCGGCAGGAATCGAAGATGGGTTTCACTTTGCCGTATCTGCAGCAGATCGTGCAGTAGTTGTTAATCTCCGCATATTTCTGCTGTGCGGGATGCAAGGAAGAGTCATCTGTCTGCTGGACGGTATGCGGCTTTCACAGATTGATCTGCTGATCAATGCCTACAATGCCCGTATGGTGCGAAAACACGATATGCTTTCGCAAAAGATGTAGAAGATATTTTAGGACTTTCGGCAATCGGTGTAATTCCTGCCGATGAAAGAATTGTCGTAAGCCAGAATAAGGGAATACCTGTACTTTCCATGCACACAAAGGCCACCCGTGCATTTATGACCGCCGCAAGAGCATTCGCAAATCCACGTGTGATTCCGGCGGATCTGAATAAAGAAGATCCCTTGCATCCGGCAGGGAAAATATATCTGGGCGGAAAGGAATGTGAGTATGAAGGTTAATCGTTTTTCCCACAGACAGGACGGTTCCGGACCAATTGCCCGTGAACGTCTGAAATTAATGGCAGAATCCGCACCGTTTGAACATTCACCTGTTGCAGCAAGGCGAATGAAAAAGGAAATTTCAGATATTATTTCACGGTATTTTGAATTTTCTCCGGATGACTATGAGATAAGAGTTGTTTTGAAACAAAACAGGAAAAGAGCTTAAGATGTTAAAACAATACAAACTTAGAAATTATCATTTCAATTGGTGATCAGCATACTGGTTTTAAATATCATCGGTATCCTGATCATTGGAAGTGCCAAACATTCTGTACAGAAAATGCAGATCTTAGGATGTATCATCGGTATGGTGGCGATGGTCATTGTATCCTTGATGGATTATTCCTTTATTCTGAGATTTACCTGGTTGTATTATATCGGAATCATTGTCCTGCTTGGTCTGGTTATGACAGGTATTGGTGACAGTGCCGGTGGAGCACAGCGCTGGATTGATTTTGAGGTTTTCGTTTTCAGCCTTCCGAGCTGGCAAAAATCGTGCTGATTTTATTTTTCGCACGCTTTTTTCCAAACATGCAGAGAACCTGAACACGGTAAAAAACCATAGGTCTTTCTTTTGTCTGATCGGATTCCTCTGCTTTTGATTGTAAAGCAGCCGGATACTTCAACTTCCATCGCAATTGCATTAATTTTTATTAGCCTCTTGTTTATTGCCGGATTAAGTTATAAAAAGTATTAACCGTTTTGGGAATCTGTATTCCGACAGGATTGATAGGAATTGTTAACTTCGTATGGCACAATCATCGGGAGATTGCCGTTTTCGGTCGAATTATGGCATGGTTATATCCACAGGGTACCCCAGATGGTCGGATATCGCAGCACAGCAGCAAAATTCTATTATGGCAATTGGATCAGGCCAGGGGGAAAGGCCTGAACAATTCTGCGGCCACATCCATGAAAAATGCGAATTATATCATTGAGCCACAGACAGATTTCATTTTCGCTGTTGCCGGTGAGGAACTCGGTTTTTATAGGGTACCATGGTTAATTGTCCTTTTATTGCTGTTTATCACGATAGAATGTATTCTGATCGCACGGAAGGCAAAGGATCACGCAGAAAGACTGATCTGCTGCGGCATGGCTGCACTGATTGGATTTCAGAGTATTTTTTTAATATTTTTGATGCCACCGGTCTGATGCCGAATACAGGAATTCCGCTTCCATTTGTAAGTTACGGATTGGACTTCTTTGCTTTCTTTGTATTTGGGAATGGGGTTTGTATTAAATGTTGATTACAGCCGAAAAAAATATTGACAGGGGGAATTGTTTAATGAATATTGGACTTGTAGCACATGACTCAAAAAAGAAATTAATGCAGAATTTCTGTATCGCATATCGTGGAATTCTGGCAAAAAAACCAGTTGTTTGCAACCGGAACAACCGGACGTCTGATCGAGGAGGTTGCCAACCTCAGATACATAAATATCTCTGGCAGGACATCTGGGGAGGTTCCCAGCAGCTTGGTGCACAGATCGAGCACAATGAAAGTGATCTCGTAATCTTTCTGCGTGATCCTCTGAAACCAAAGTCACATGAGCCGGATGTCAACAGCATTGTGCGGCTTTGTGATGAGCACAATATCCCGCTTGCAACCAATCTTGCCACAGCGGAGCTTTTGATTAAATCTTTGGATAGAGGAGACCTTGACTGGCGTGAAATGTACAAATAGAACTCATCATTTAAAAATAAAACTGCTATGTATTTCTTGCATAGCAGCTCTTTTTATGAACGGATGCGGAACCGGTAAGACCGCGGATATCCAGAATCCATACTCCCTGACGGGAGATAATTCTTCCGTCAGCAACCAGTTTTTGCAAGAAATCTGTGTGTGACAGACGATATTAATTTTGGCACGGATCAGGTTCATGCAGATTATGCCGAAGGAGCTGGTGTTTTTTGATCTGACAACCAAAGAAGTACTGTACAAGCCAGAACCTTTTCGAAAACTGTATCCGGCAAGTACCACAAAAATTCTGACAGCCTATATCATTATCCGTAACTGTGATCTGGATGATAAAGTAACCGTCAGTGCGGATGCCATTGCAAATATGGCGGATTCTTCCAAATGCGGACTTGCTGCCGGAGATGTACTTACTGTCCGGGATTTACTGTACGGACTGCTACTTGTCAGTGGAAATGATGCGGCAAATGTTCTTGCCGAATATTATTCCGGGTCAATTGACAAATTTGCAGAAGAAATGAATCGCGAAGCAAAAGCCCTGGGAGCAACACAGAGCCATTTTGTCAATGCAAAACGGTCTGCCGGATGATGATCACTACACAACCGTTTACGATATGTACCTGATCTTTTCAGGAAGCAATCCAGACACAGGATTTTATTGACATTATCCATACCAAAAAAGTTATGATGCTGCTTATCAGAATGCATCCGGTAATACCGTGACACAGACATGGGAAAGTACAAACCGGTATTTAAACGGTCAGACAACCGAACCGGAAGATATTACCGTAATCGGTGGAAAAACCGGTACCACAAATGCAGCGGGATACTGTCTTGTTTTGTATTCAAAGAATAAAAAGGTGATGATATTGTCAGTATCGTTTACAAGGGAAAAACACGTTCTGATATGTATACGCTGATGAATCAGATTCTTTCCACGTTTGCGAATTAATGATTGTATTTCCCTGTGCAAATATACTATAATTATGGTTATAAAGAACCGTTTTTTGTGACTTTTTATATTTTGCAGGAGGAAGTGCCATGATTGAAATCATTTGTGGGGAAAAGGGAAAAAAGGAAAGACCAAGGAACTTTTAGAAAAGTCAATCACACTGTCAGTACTGTTACTGGGAGTGTTGTTTTATCTTGACAAAAGCCAGAAACATATGTATGAGTTAAACAATAAAGTCCGTCTGATCAATGTAGTGGATTATCCAATTACAAACTGTGATGAATTTTAGGGTTTATCTGTGGGATTGTATCCCAGGATCACGATCTGGAAGAAATGTATCTGGACAGTTTTCTTACCATTGCATTCATTGAATCCGATCAGGACATGGTAAGGGCGATTGAAAAACTGGATATTATCAGCGAAAATACAAAAGTCCGTTTTATTTTTAAGTGTTTCTAAAACAAAGCGGATCTGCCGGAATATGCACAGGCGAAAGTAACGGTTTCGCTCTAAGAGATCCTGCGGTTTACGGAAGATGGAGTGCTTTATTGAGAACACTCCCATCTTTTTTTGTGTCTAATCCTCCAGAGAGGAACGGATTCTTCCGTAAAAAGCTGATCAGATATAACCGCTGAGTCCTACCAGCGCATATATGACACGCGTCAGCCAGGTTCCGTTTCCAAAGATAAAGGAAACCAGATTAAACTGGAAAATCCAATCAGTCCCCAAACAATACATCCAATTACCGCTAATGTCAAAAGGCAGTTATCAAGCCATTTCATTTTTTCTTACCTCCATTTTTTATCCATAGTATGGAACAAAAAAAATTAAAATTATACACATTTCTTCTGATGATTGTATTTGCAGTTTGAAAATGGTAAGATAGAAGTATCAATCAGAGAGGTGGACTTTTTTGGCACGCAAACAGAATGTTGTACGAATGCATCATGGTCTGAATTTAAATATCGGAATCGTGATTTTTGTAATTATAATTATCTATGTCATCTTTAACCTTATATCGTATCTGACTTCCAGCCCGGTTGCTGAATACGAAGTGGGGCAGGAACCATTGCAACAAACCATGTTTATATCACGGACTGATTCTGCGCGATGAGACGGTTGTCTATGCAGGACAGAGCGGTTATATCAATTACTATCTGAAAAAACGGGGCAAAAGCCTCTGTCAATGACGTAGTCTATTCCATTGACACCAGCGGGGAACTTTCCCGGCAGATTTCAGATGCCGCATCCACTGGCGACACCCTTGACCCCGAAACACTGAAAGAAGTTTCCTCCGAACTGGATGTTTTCCGGAATTCTTATGACTCCAACACGTTTTCTTCGGTTTATACATTCAAAAACGAACTCAATGCACAGCTGACACAGACCCTCAGTATGAATGCCCTCAGTTCTTTAAATGAAGATGTGAAAGCCGCTGTAGAAAACAATACGTTTTACAAAAAGAAGTCAGAAAACCCGGAATTATCGTATATTACACGGACGGCTATGAAAGTGTCACCACAGACAACTTTACTGCCAATCAGTTTAACATGGCAGATTACAAAAGAAATTCTCTGGATGATCAGGAACAGGTCACGGCAAATACCCCTGCCTACAAACGGATTGACAGTGAAAATGGAATATTCTGTTGCCAGTATCAGAGGATATGGCAAAACAGCTAAAAGATAATGAGTATATTAAAATCCGTTTCTGCAAGGATGATTTTACACTGACAGTCCCTTATTCCTGACCAAAAAAAGACGGAAGTTATTATGTAAACCTGAGTTTAAAAACGGCAATGATCCGTTATGTAAATGATCGTTTCATTGATGTGGAACTTGTCGTATCCGAAAAACCGGTCTGAAAATTCCGAATTCGGCCATTACAAAAAAACAGTTTTATACGGTTCCAAAAGAGTATTTTACACAGGGAGGCGATTCATCCGATCCCGGACTTATGATAGAAAACCATACCGGAAATACCGGTTCGGTAACACTGGTTCAGCCAACGATATACTACGAAACGGATGATTTTTACTATATTGATGATGAAACCGTTTCTGCCGGCGATGTTGTGGTAAAAACAATTCTTCCGGGACGTATACCATCGGCAGTGATGTGGACAAGCTCACTGGTGTTTATAATATCAACAAAGGATATGCCGTATTTAAACAAATTGATATTCTTGCACAAAACAATAAATATACTATCGTTGATACAGGCACTTCTCCTACGGAGTCGCCCTGTATGATCATATTGCTTTAGACGGCAGTAAAATAAAAAGAAAACCAGCTGGTTGTAAAATAAAAGGAGTGTATACATGATGGATTTACAGGAAAACCTGCAACAGGTAGAAGCAAATATATGCAAGGCATGCGAAAACGCAGGAAGAAAAACGCAGTGATGTGACATTGATCGCCGTCAGCAAAACCAAGCCAATCGAAATGCTTCAGACCGTATATGATCTGGGGCCGCGTGATTTTGGAGAGAATAAAGTTCAGGAAATGTGTGAGAAAATGGAAGTTCTTCCAAAAGATATCCGCTGGCATATGATCGGACATCTGCAGACGAACAAAGTGAAATATATCGTTGGAAAGACAGAACTCATCCATTCGGTGGACAGTCTGCATCTGGCAAAAGAAATTGAAAAACAGGCTGCAAAACAAAATGTAACCGTCTCTATTCTGGTTGAGGTCAATATTGCAGAAGAGGAGAGTAAATTTGGTATTCATAAAGAAGAAACCATTTCCCTTATCCGCCAGATTGCCGCTTTGCCGCATATCCAAATCCTTGGGCTGATGACGATTGCACCATTCGTGGAAAACCCGGAAGACAACCGCACTTACTTCCGGCAGATTCGCCAATTATCTGTTGACATTGACGCACAAAACATAGATAATGTACGTATGGATATTTTGTCCATGGGAATGACCGGAGATTATATGGTTGCAATTGAAGAAGGTGCAACCATGGTTCGTGTTGGAACCGGAATTTTCGGCGAAAGACATTATCAAAAAAATAAGGTGGTAAAAAAATGAGTATTATTGATAAATTTCTCGATGTCATGCGTTTAAATGATGATGATTACGAATTTGATAACGAAGATTACGATTACGATGAAGAAGAGGATTATGAGGTAAAAAGAAAAAAACCTTCCGTAGAGAACGCAAAAAAGAAGAGGAACAGCAACAGACCGCAGCAACTTTTGATATTTCCGAAAAGCAGAGGCAGAAGCAGCAGAATAAAATTACACCAATCAACCGAAACCGCCGACAGGGACAACCGGGAATGGAAGTATGTGTGATCAAAGCCAACTACCATTGAAGATGAGATTGAAATAACAGAAACCTTATTAAATGGACGTACCGTTGTAATCAACATGGAAGGACTCAGTGTAGATATTGCACAGCGGATCATCGATTTTACTTCCGGTGCTACCTTTGCCATGCATGGAAATCTACAGAAGATCTCCAATTACTTCTTCCTTGCAACACCAAATGGTGTTGACATTTCCGGAGATATTCAGGGACTTATGGAATCTTTTGATTTACCAGGATTAAATTAATAATATGAACGAACAGGAATTATGCCGGGAAGCGTCTTTGGATCTTTCCAGACAGGCGGATCGGAAAGGAATTGTATTATTCAGTGATTTTTAAATTTAAATGAACAGAATATTTTTCATAGTCTCAGAAGGAACTGTATACTACAGCAGAACTATCCGGTGGGCTATGAGCAGGCAGAGCGTCAGATGGTTGCATTTATCCCTGATGCTCTTTGTTATGAATGGTCTTATCCGTTTGTTTGTATCCATGCGGTTCCCCAGTATCCAAAATATGCGGAAAAACTTACGCATCGCGATGTACTGGGGGCACTGATGCATCTTGGACTGGACCGGAGTAAAATCGGGGATATTGTTCTGCTGGAAAATGACATTTATATCTTTTGTTCAGAGACCATCTCAGATTTTATTATGGATCAGTTTACGCAGATCCGCCATACCATGATCCGGAGTTCGATTATCGAAGATGTCAGTACCCTTAAAGTCCATCCCGTTTTTGAGGAACACGATGATATGGTTGCTTCTAACCGCATTGATGCCATTATTGCGCGGGCATATCATTTATCCCGGTCGGAAGCTGCCGCATATCTTACCGCTGAGAAAGTTTTCATTAATGGACGCTGCATTACAAACTGCAATCAATCCTGTGACAACGGAGATATTGTTTC
>VOFG01002302.1_pt1 | contig 40470 bp, 66 predicted proteins | sample 5384171 | NCBI WGS metagenome assembly VOFG01 (sample SAMN12384726, study PRJNA508395) | human gut metagenome | isolation source: healthy gut F | host: Homo sapiens
AATTCGGATGGAGAAGAATGAGGAAGTATGGTCGTCAACATTGGTGCACAGAGTACGCAGTTTTCCATTTGACGGATGGAAATATCATTATGTCCAGGAAGGTTCCGATCGGCGGAAGACAGATGAATGAAGCTATCTGTGCAGAGATACGTAAAGCGTTATAATCTGCAGATTGGCACGGCGTACCGAAAGCGGCTCAAGATTGCCATGGGACGACTGAACGATCAGCGAAAGATGCCCGTAAAGGTGGTCGGGATCGACAGTATTTCCGGCCTTCCAAGGGAGGAGATCATTTCGGATATGTCGTGAACGCCGGGATCATGGACTGTGAATGCAATTGCGGCAGAAATGAAGATATTTCTGAACGAATTCCACCACCAGATTGCTTATCATATTTCCAGAGAGGGAATCTATCTTACCGGTGGAAGTACACGTATTCCATATATCGACAATTATCTTGCAAGCTATACAGGCGTATCCTTTAATTTATCGCCTTTCTACGAGAAGGCGACGATCTGTGGACTTGAGAAGATCATCCGGGACAGGATCTGAGAAATTGGGCGCAGCCCGTCAAACAACGTAAATTATAATTTTTTTAGGGTATGGTACATGAAAAACCTGAAAAAAGAAATTTCAATTTCGAATACATTTAAAAGTAAGCATTTATTGGTCATCATGACATTCTTCTGTGGCAGTGCGGTAGTATCGACGCTGGTATCGGCGTTACGTCGGAACCTTTGGCAGAAGGCAGCCGGTATGATCGTGGTTCCGTTTGAGAAAAGTATCGATGGAATCGGAAGCTGGATCGGTGAGATCAATCAGACCTTCCAGGACAAGCAGGAGCTGATCAGCAAAAATCCAGGAACTTCAGGATGCCGTGGATACACTGACGGGCAGAACAACATTCTGATCCAGAATCAGTCGAACTTTCACGTCTTCAGGAATTATATAAGCTGGATGAGAGTATTCTTCCCTACCCAAAGGTTGCGGCAAGAATCATCTCCAGGATCCTGGAAACTGGTATGATACATTTATGATCAACCGAGGAAGCAACGACGGCATCCGCGTAGATAATAATGTCATTTCCGGCAAGGGGCTTGTTGGTATTGTCACGGAGGTGAGGCTCGAACTGGGCAACCGTCCGTTCCATTATCGACGACAGCAGCTATGTCAGTGTTATGACTGTGGGTACGGATGATAATTGCGTGGTGACAGGAGATCTTGAGCTGATCGATGAAGGCAAGCTGCGTTTTTCACAGCTGTATGACAAGGACGACAAGGTGACCGTGGGAGAACGTATTGTCACTTCAAACATCAGTGACAAATATGTGGAAGGTTTGTTCGTAGGTTATGTCAGTGAGCTCGAACTGGATACTAACAATCTGACAAAGACAGGTACGATCGTGACTCCTGTGGACTTTAAGCATCTGAAGGATGTTTTTTGTGATCACGGTCAATAAGCAGGATGCTGTCGATAGCGGCAGTACTTCACAGGAGGATGCCGCAGAGACTGGTCAGGAGGGAACAGAATAATGAAGAGTAAGATTGTTCTTTTCTTTACGATCATTGTATGCTTCCTTTTGCAGTCCACGCTCCTTCAGAAAATAGCCATTGGCTCGATCACACCGAATCTCTTGTTGATCCTGTGTGTATCTATGGGACTGATGCGTGGGCGTAAAGTGGTCTGTGGACCGGCTTTTCAGCGGACTGCTTGTGGATCTGTTTTATGGATCTGTATTTGGATTTTATGCACTGATCTATATGTATGCCGGTTTTTCAGCGGTTATGCATTTCGTATTTATTATGATGATGATATCAAGGTGCCAATGGCACTGACGGCTATTATGGATCTCATCTATAATCTTGCCGTATATGGCTTCAGTTTTTCCTGAGGGGAAGACTTGGGATATTTAAATATTTATACAGGATCATCATTCCGGAAATCTTCTATACAGTTTTTCTGGCATTGATCGTATATAAAATTTTTATTATATTAATCATCACTTTATGAATGCAACCAGGAAAGAAAGGGAATCTATTTGGGTACTAAAATAAAAGAATATTCAAAAAATTTCAACTGAAACGAACCTCTGTACTTTTACTTTTATTTATCATGTTGTCTTTTGTCCTGATTCGGCAGCTCTATCAGCTTCAGATCATACAGGGAGAGGATTATATTGATGAATTTCAGACAAGGACGACGAAAACGCGAGTCCTCAAAAAGTACCAGGGGTAATATTTATGACAGAAACAATAAACTGATTGCTTCCAATATTCTGTCTTATTCTCTGACATTTGAGGATAATGGAAGTTATGATACCACCGTGAAAAGAATCTGACTCTGAACGGAGTTGCCTATAAGGTTCTGCGTATCCTTGCAGATAACGGTGACAGTCTCTCTAATACATTCCATATCAAACTGGACAATGATGGAAACTATGTATTTGATATTGAGCCGGGATTTACCCTGAATCGATTTAAGGCGGATATTTACGGTCATGCGCTGATCGATGATTTGACAAAGATGAGGCGGCTGCAAGTGCAGAGGATATTATGAGCTACTTAGCGGCAGCAAGGGCTTTTCTATTGTTCTTTATGGTGACAATGCCTATACAACGGAAGAACTGAAGAAATATGGACTTCGGAGGAACTGACCAGACAGGAGGTCCTTGACATTGCGATCATGCGTTATGAGCTGAGTACAAACAGCTTCCAGAAATATATGGCTGTTACGATAGCGACAAATGTCGGTGAAAGCACAGTGGCAGCAGTCAAAGAAAATCAGAATGAACTCCAGGGAATTGATGTGCTTGAGGATTCCAGTCGTCAGTATGTAGATGATGAGAGTATGGGACCGCTTCTTGGCTATACCGGAAAGGCATCTTCTGAGGAACTGGCGGATCTTAAGAAGCAGAACTCAAAATATAAGAGCAGCGCAGTAATCGGAAAAGCCGGAATTGAGCAGTATATGGAACTGGAACTGCAGGGGACAGATGGTCAGGAAACGGTTACGGTTGATAACCTTGGTAAGGTTTTGAAGATCGACAGCGATACCACCGTCGAGCCTCAGGCAGGAAATGATGTCTATCTTTCTGTTGATGCAGACTGGCAGGCGGCAATCTACCAGATTCTGAAGCAGAGAGTTGCAGGTATTCTTCTGAATAAGATTGAGGCTGTTAAAGAGTTCAACTATGAAGCTGAGCAGGATGCAAGTAAGATCGTTATTCAATCTATGATGTATACAATGCTCTGATCTCGAACAGTGTCATTTGATATTGACAAGTTCAGTGATGAGAATGCATCGGATACAGAAAAAATTTATACGCCAAATTTCAACAAAAGCAGCAGGAAGTTTTTTGATACAATAACTAACAGATTGACAATGGATAATCCACCTGCATACAAAGATGAATCCAAGGAACTTCAGGAATATCTTTCTTATATCTGTGATACGATCCTCAGAGATACACTGGTGTGATCAAGAAAAGGATTCTGTAGATACTTCGGATGCAACTTATCAGGCATGGGTATGAATCGCAGCATCAGTCTTAAGGATTATCTGAACTATGCTGCCAGTCAGAACTGGATTGACATATCGGTCATCTCTCCGAAAAGAAGAATATCTGGATTCCAACGAGGTTTATACAACACTTACAGATTATATTACTGATTATCTCAAGACAGATACCGGATTCTCCAAGCTTCTGTATAAATACATGCTTATGGATGACCGGATCTCAGGACAGGATATCTGTCTGGTGCTGTATGAGCAGGAGTACTCTCAAAGGATGATGCAAGCTACGCAAGCCTTGCATCCGGTCAGATGTCAGCATATGATTTCATGATCAACAAGATTGCCAATCTGGAGATCGAACCAGCACAGCTTGCACTTGCACCGTGTTCAGCATCTGCTGTCATTACAGATGTAAAAACAGGAAAAGTTCTTGCCTGTGTATCCTATCCGGGATATGATAATAACAAGCTCAGCAACAATATGGATACCAGCTATTATACAAAGCTTGCTCTGGATCAGTCGAGTCCGTTCTTCAATAAGGCAACGCAGCAGACAACGGCACCAGGTTCCACCTTAAAGCTTCTGTCTGCCGTTACAGGTATGATGGAGGGTGTTATCGATGACGGCACCTATTATGAATGTACGGGTAATTTGATCTGGTATCACCGGCTATCTACTGCTGGAACCGTCAGGGTCACGGATCTCTGGAGATCCAGAGGTGCGATCGAACAGTCCTGTAACTATTTCTTTAACATGGTCGGTTTCCTTGCAGGCAAAGATGCGGATGGTGATTTTCTGAAACACTGAGTCTTTCAAACTGCAGAAATATGCTTCGGGTTTGCTCTCGATGAAAAACTGGCATTGAGATTTAGAAAAAGCAACACCACATATTTCTGACAGTAAAAAGCGGTTCCTTCTTACATTGGACAGGGTAATCATTTGTTTACAACCAGTCAACTGGCACGTTATGCGACAGCACTGGCAACCTCGGGAACCGTCTATGACCTTTCACTTTTAAATAAGGTTACAGACTCCCAGGGTAAAATTCTCAATGAATACGCACCGTCTGTAAAGAATGAAATGAGTGATGTACCGAATAATGTGTGGGAAGATATTCACGACGGTATGCGAAGAGTGGTACAGACGCATGAGCAGTTCAACGGACTTGGGGTAACACTTTCGGGTAAAACAGGTACAGCTGAGCTGGATATTTTACCATCGAACCACGGTCTGTTTATCGGATATACAAACTCACCTTCTACGGGAGACGCGGAATATGCGGTGCTGTCCGTATTGCAAATGGATATACATCAGGAAATGCCTGCCTGACTGCAAATGACATCTTACAGTACATTTATGATCTGGCAGATGAAGATACGATTCTGACAGGCTATGCCTCAGCGATACCAGCAATACTTCAAACGACTAAGGATATGTGCTGCGGCAAATATACAGAAGAGAATACCAGAAGTCTGGAACATATCTTTTTCAGGAGGGTGCAGAAACATGGGTGAAGTGATAGTAGTTACATCCGGTAAGGGTGGAGTCGGCAAAACAACAACCGTAGCCAACATCGGTACTGGACTGGCGATGCTGGATAAACGGACAGTCGTTGTCGATACGGATATCGGTCTTCGGAATCTGGATGTGATTCTTGGACTCGAAAATCGTATCGTATACAATCTGGTAGATGTCATAAATGGGAAGTGCCGCCTAAAAACAGGCACTGATCAAGGACAAGAGGCATCCGGAACTGTATCTGCTTCCATCGGCACAGACAAAGATAAATCCGCTGTTTCTCCGGAACAGATGATCAAGCTGACAGAAGAACTGAGAAGAAGTTTGATTTTTGTTCTTCTGGACTGTCCGGCAGGGATTGAGCAGGGATTCCGAAATGCGATCGCAGGGAGCGGACAAAGCTCTTGTGGTCACAACCCCGGAGGTTTCAGCAATTCGCGATGCAGACCGTATCATTGGACTTCTTGAAGCAGAAGATATCAGGGATATCCATCTGATCATTAACCGGCTTCGTCCTGATATGATCGCACGTGGAGATATGATGTCTGTAGAGGATGTCGTTGAGATCCTTGCCGTGGATCTGATCGGTACGATCCTTGATGATGAGCAGATCGTGATCGCGGCCAATCAGGGAGAACCTTTTTCGGGCAGAAATTCACAGGCTGAAGAAGAATATCGAAACATCTGCCGCAGGTTACTGGGTGAGGAGGTCCCATTTGCACCCCTTCATCAAAAAGGGAATGCTTCAGAGATTGGAAACCTTTTTCATAAATGACTGCCTACAGACGGACGGAGGAGAGGATTCATGTGAAAGCTTTTGTTTCAGTTCAAAAAACCGCTCCGCAGAATATGCAAGAAACCGGATGAAGCTTCTTCTGGTTTCAGAGAGGATTGGCTGTTCCTTGCAAATGATGGATTTATTGAAAGGACGACATGATCCATACAGTAAAAAATACGTTTCCATAGATGAGGAAGGCGTTGTGTTCTGGATGTCAGGAACCTCCGGTCCTTCATGCAGACATACCGGTATATAAGAAAATGGGAATAAATACAAAATGATTAAACAGTATAAATTACGATTTTATAATTTCAGACTGGTGAATTTTTCTTCTGGCGATCAGTGTGATCGGAATCATATTAGTCGGAAGTGCCAGAGATGATCTCAAGTAAACAGCTGATCGGTGTCATTATGGGTCTGCTGATCATGACAGCACTTTCGCTGCTCGATTACTCGTGGATCTCAAATTTTCAATGGATTTTGTACAGGGTCAATATTGTGCTTCTGCTGATCGTACGACTCTTTGGTGACTCTGCAAATGGAGCAGCCCGCTGGATCGATTTTGGATTCATTCGTTTTCAGCCTACAGAGCTGTCAAAGATCATTATTATTTTGTTTTTCGCCAGGTTCTTTATGGATCATGAGGAAGATCTGAACACGCCAAAGACGCTGGTAAAATCTGTTTTGTTGCTGGCAGTTCCTCTTTTTCTGATCTTAGAGCAGCCCGACTTGAAAAACACACTCATGATGCTGGCTGTATTCTGTATTATTATCTATATTGCAGGACTCAGCTATAAGATCATAGGAGGCACAGTTCTGATTCTGGTTCCTCTTATCATCATTTTTCTCTCGATAGTAGTTCAGCCGAATCAGAAACTGATCAAGGATTATCAGAGAAATCGAATCATGTCATTCCTTTATCCTGAAAATGATGAGTACAGTGATGATATTCAGCAGCAGAATAACTCCAAGACAGCGATCGCATCAGGAGAACTGATCGGTAAGAAACTGTCCGGAAGTGACGAGGTGACCTCAGTAAATAAGGGTAACTTTGTATCTGAGAACCAGACAGACTTTATTTTTGCAGTTGCAGGAGAGGAGTATGGATTTCTCGGCTGCTCCCTGATCATCCTGCTTCTTCTGGCAATTTCCATAGAATGTGTCCGGATGGGGCTTCGAGCGAAAGGATTTGTCAGGTAAGATCATATGCTGCGGAATGGTAAGTGTCGTCGCGCTGCAGAGTTATTTGAATATCAGTGTAGCTACAGGAATAGCACCGAACACAGGTACGCCGCTTCCATTTTGTAAGCTATGGTCTGACCTCATTGGTAAGTCTTTATATCGGAATGGGACTTGTCTTGAATGTAGGTCTGCAGAGCAGTGCATATAATAAGGAAATTCGCAAAAATTCTATGAATCAGAAAGAGGATTACTTATGAAAAAGAACAGCCATATGAACGCAGACGTACCGCAGATACAGCAAAATCTGCAAAGTTATACCTCATCAGGCAGAAGTGCCTCGGCAAACAGGAAATCAGGAAGGTCTGCAAAGTGGCAGGAGGTACTGCACATACTTCCGTAAGAACTGCACGTCCGGTCGAAGCATCACAGAGTACAGAAACCCGCCTTCCCGAAAGAAAAAATCGCGCAGAAGAAGTTTTCTACCGGTCATAGCAGTGATCCTTCTTGTCATTGCTTTATGCGGCGGTGGATACTATGTATTCGGACAGGATTACCTGCTGGAAAAAAGGTACAGGTAGCTGATATCAATCAGGAATTTCAGTATCAGAACACACTCAGGACAACCTCAAGGGCGGTTTCGTTTGCCGGTGATCTCTGTGTTGTGAGTGGAGATCAGGCACTTGATTCTGTCTCTCTGGAGGACAGTAGGAGGGACTTCTTCTGAATCTTAATGACAAATCTGTAATGTACGCCAAAGGAGCCTACGATAAGGTTTATCCGGCAAGTATTACCAAGATCATGACAGCACTTCTGGCATTCACCAATGGGAATATGGATGATGTTGTCACAATTTCAGAGGAGAATGTAACTCTGGAGGAAGGCTCTCAGCGAGTTGGTTTCCAGGTAGGTGACCAGGTAACGATGGATGAACTGGTGCACTGTCTGTTGGTATATTCCGGAAATGACGCAGCATCTGCGATTGCGACGCATATTGGAGGAACGACAGAGAATTTTGTTTCTATGATGAATGCTTATGCCGCACAGCTTGGATGTACAGGAACACATTTCACAAATCCTCATGGACTGCAGGATGAAAATCATTATACAACACCATATGATATTTATCTGATGCTGAAGGAGGCTCTGAAATATCCTGAATTTACAGAGATCACTCAGCTGAGGAAGCTACACGACAAGCTATAAATACAGTGATGGTTCCGATGCGAGTGTAGCGCTGACTGCAACAGATCATTATCTTACAGGAGAAGCAACAGCACCAAAAGGGTATCACGATCCTTGGAGGTAAAACAGGAACGACCAGCAGTGCAGGGAAACTGTCTTGCCCTGTTGTGTCAAGAATGAATATGGAAATCCATTTGTGTCCATTGTAATGGGTGCATCTACGAAAAGAACTTTTGTATCAGGAGATGACATCCCTGTTGGAACATATCAATACTGTATAGTGAAGACAGCCCGGAGAACCTTAATAAATCCCGGGCTGTTATTTTTAAGATGTAAATGTTATAGTATAATAATTACAAATAACACAAAATACATTGCGCTCCGCGCTTTTCATCAACCAACATAGCCTGCCTTCATCATCTGAACATCATGAAAGACTTGACTACCCTAAAGTTTCCCTTATAGTTGATACGGAATAATAGAAAACTAAAGTTAAGGGGAAATCATAGAAAAATGTTATTTAATTCTTACATATTTATATTTGTTTTTCTGCCGTTGGCTATTGGAAGCGATTACGGACTACATAAACTTAAAAAACCTGTTTTAGCCAAAGTTTCATTGATTCTTATGTCATTCTGGTTCTATGGTTATTTTAATCCAAGCTATCTCTGGATCATGTGTAGTAATATTCTTGTCAATTATCTGTTGTCTCAGCTGCTGCAGCAAATGGCTTTTGCACACCTGAGAAGGACATCTCACTACTCAAAAAGACTCTGCTTGTTATTGGACTTATCTTTAATCTTGGATTGATCTTTTACTTCAAAGTATTATGATTTCTTTGTTGACAATCTGAACAAAGTTTTTTCACGGACTTTCAGCTGCGACATATGTTCTCCGCTGGGTATCAGCTTTTTTTTACTTTTCAGCAGGTTTCTTACATGGTCGATTCCTATCGTGGTGAAACAAAAAGAATATAATTTTGCAGACTATGCATTATTTGTAACATTCTTTCCACAGCTGATCGCCGGACCAATTGTTCTGCATAATGAGGTTTTGCCTCAGTTTGAGGACAAGAACAACTGGAAAGTTAACAGTGACAATATGGCTCATGGGCTTTATATGTTTGCGGCGGTCTTGTCAAAAAAGTGTTATCGCCGACACATTAAGTGTGTCTGTCGCATGGGGATACAGCCATCTCGGAAATGATCTTACTTCCATGGAAGCAATTCTGACTATGCTTGCCTATACCTTCCAGATTTATTTTGATTTCAGCGGATATTGCGACATGGCAACCGGGGCTTGGATATATGTTTAATATCCATATTCCAATGAACTTTAATTCTCCATATAAGGCTCTGTCAATTGTAGACTTCTGGAAAAGATGGCATCTGACGCTGACCAGATTTCTGCGTACTTATGTATATTTTTCCACTTGGGGGAAGTCGTAGGGAACCGTTCGTACCTACTTTAATATTATCATGGTATTCCTTGTAAGTGGACTCTGGCATGGAGCAAACTGGACCTTTATTTTCTGGGGCTTCCTGCATGGAATCGGTAATGCTGTCACCAGAATGTTCAAAAACAGTGGGAGAGTATGCACGAGGTGATTCAATGGGCAGCCACTTTTCTGTTTGTAAATATCACCTGGATTTTTTTCCGGGCAGATTCTATTTCACAGGCGTTTACGTTTATCAAAAGAATCCTCGGCTTCAAAAATCTCAATGTCCGGGGACCTTTTTTGCAGACCTTCAGTTAAAAAAGAATTTCATCTTATTTACAGCCATATTCCTGTATTGAATAAAGTTATGGCTTCCATCCGGGGTATTGATGCACTGATCATGCTTGCCGGAATGTTATTCTTATGTCTTAATTTTAAAAAACAATCAGGAAATGAAGTTTCGCCCGACAGTCTCTATGGCTGTTTTCACCGTATTCTGTATGGTATGGGGAGATTTTTTACCCTTTCCGGTGTATCAATTTCTCTACTTTAACTTTTAGGGAGCAATAAATCTATGAACAGTAATAAATTTGTAAAAACTGTACTCGTGGGAACTGGTACGATGCTGGTTCTTATCGGCGGCATGACAGCAGTAATAGATCCATTTTTCATTATCATAAGCCACTAGCACAGCTGGAATATCCTCTTGAACACTTGAGGGAAGAGCGTTATCTCAACAATGGAATCATCGAAACTTTGATTATGATGCTGCAATCACCAGGCACTTCTATGATGCAGAATTTCAAGACTTCACAGTTTGATAAAGCTGTTTGATGCACATTCTGTCAAGGTGACTCTTACCGGTGATACATACTGGGCGATAGACGAAGAAATCCGGATGATTTTTCAGAATAAATCTGATATAAAATATATCTTCCGCTGTCTGGACTATAATAAAGGTTTTTGATGACAAGTCTGATTATAATTACGATAACGTTCCGACCTATCTGTATGATGATAATCCCTGGAATGACGTGCAGTATCTCTTTAATAAAGACGTTTTTATAGACAATACACTTGGTGTCGAAATATACCCCTTCATGGACAGAAAATGCCTGATATGGATCAATACAGCTCCTGGGCAGCTGATCATCCGGTAAAGATTATGTCCTTCAGAATTACTCCGCACCAGCCAGATGAGGATCAAAAATTCACAGAAAAAAAGCTGAAATTGTCCGACATAATGTAGAAGAAAATGTTCTCGATATGGTAAAAGCACATCCTGAAACAACCTTTTATTTTCTATACTCCACCATACAGTGCCCATCTGGTGGTATAAGACGAAATGTTCAGGGGAATCTTAAACGCTATTTTCCAGGCAAGAACAACTGCAGGCAGAGCTTCTCCTGCAATACGATAATGTGAAGCTTTTTCCTTTACGGATCTGTTTGAGCTTACCTGCGATCTTGATAATTACAAGGAGGATGATACACATTACAGCGAGCAGATCAGTGCGGATATCATGGACTGGATCCACGACGGAACATGCCAGATGACGAAGCTAACTATAAATCCAAGGATAGAGAACATGACAGACTATTATCTTCATTACAACTACTCAAAATCGGGGAATCCCTCTGGCACAGGAAAATTAATCTGCCACCAGACAAAACACCTCGACCATAAGAACTATAAATTTTCCTCCTTTTTTAGAAAATTTCACAAAAACTTGCAATTATCTATTGAAATTTGATACAAAATACACTATAATACAAAACATATTAATTATCGTATTTGTTCAAAAATTAATATCATATTGTCTAAGGAGGAAAACAGGATGGTTGAACTGATCGTAGGAAAAGAAAGGCAAAGGCAAAACAAAAAGTACTGTTAGACAAAGTGAACGGCAGCGCAATTAGGATGCGAATGGCAGCATTGTTTATCTGGACAAAAGCACCAAGCATATGTATGAGCTGAATAATAAGGTTCGTCTGATCGATGTTTCTGTATATCCGATCAAGAACGCCGATAATTCGTTGGTTTCGTATGCGGAATCATTTCTCAGGACCATGACCTTGAGCAGGTTTTTATCTCGACAGTTTCCTGACAACAGCTAAATTAGAAGGACTGGATGTTACCAGTACACTGGGCAGCTTACTACCGTTGGTGAAAATTCAATGTGAAATTCATCATCAGCATGTCTCTTGACAAGAAGATATTCGGCTGCATTCAGGATAAGATCGTAACTGCATTATAATTACGGATTCATTAAATTTTTACATAGGATGGAGAAAGAACTCTGTTAAGTGCAGAGTTCTTTTTTTATGTTATTACAAGCGCAGATTAGATTACATAATTATACTTATGTAATCTAAATGAAATGAAACATTTTTATCTACCTATCACCAAAAGGTGATCTGGAATGGATTTTGACCAAGTTTACTGTTCACAGTAACGATTTTATCATTGACATCCCATCCCCAAACGTTTATAATATGACTGTCAATAAAATTAATTTTACATTTTGCCGGAAAATTCAGTATTGATCATAACCGAATTCCCGGCAGAAAGTACGAAACAATTACAATATTTCTAATGCAAAGGCAGGTGAACAGAATGGAGAGTTGTGATTCTCACGGGCGAAGTAGTAACACAGGATGGAAGAGAATAATAGTTTGTGATTTCATAACAGGTCACATTCTGTTTTAATCTTTATACTTTATATTTTCTATTTTTCTCTTTTTTTATCCTGTTTATCAAAATCCCTGAACACAATTTACAATCAAAACTAATTGACATTGACATGCTCTAAAAAGATCATGCCTTGTTTTTGGTGTGCTCTTTTTAAACAACAGTGAAAAGGAGAAAACAGGATGGAAAACAGAACACAGAATTATGCAAAAAGAAATTCTGGATATCATCCAAAAAGCAAATGTATCTCCGGCAGTTCTTTCCAAACGTCTGCAGGATTTCCATGAAAATGACCTTGCTGAGGTGTTACCGGAACTGTCTTCCGCAGAACGAAGCAAACTTTACCGGATCTTTGATCTGGATACCTTATCTGATATTCTGGAATATACAGATGAGGAGACAGCAATAACTTATCTTGAAGAAATGAATCTCAAGAAGGCTGCCGCAATTTTTTCCCGTATAGAGACAAATGTATTATCCGATATCCTGCAGCATTTTGACAAAGAAAAAAGATAGACTTCTGATCGAGTTACTGGATGATGAAGCGAGACATGATATCGAGATGATCAATTCTTTCGATGAGGAAGAAATCGGAAGCCGGATGACCACAAACTGCATCATAATAAACAATCATCTTTCCGTAAAAGGTGCGATGAGCGCTCTGGTATCCCAGGCAGCTCAGAATGACAATATCTCTACCATTTTTGTCGTAAATGATAATCAGGAATTCTATGGAGCGATCGATCTGAAGGATCTTATCATTGCACGTCAGGATCATCCTCTTGATGAGCTGGTAGTCACCTCATATCCGTATGTATACGGAACTGCTCTGATCGATGACTGCATAGAAGACCTCAAGGATTATTCCGAAGACTCTATTCCGGTTCTTGACAATGATAATCGCCTGATCGGAGATTACCTCGGCAAACATTGTAGACCTGGTTGACGACGAGATGGGAGAGGACTACGCGAAATTCGCCGGTCTGACTGCCGAAGAAGATCTCCAGGAACCATTGAAGGAGAGTATGAAGAAACGAATGCCATGGCTGGTCATTCTCCTCGGTCTTGGAATGATCGTTTCTTCCGTTGTAGGTATCTTTGAGAAAGTAGTAACCAACTTACCGATCATCATGTGCTTCCAGTCACTGATCCTGGATATGGCTGGTAATGTCGGAACACAGTCACTGGCTGTAACTATCCGTGTACTGATGGATGAATCCCTCACCGGCAGACAGAAACTGGAACTTGTATTTTAAAGAGATGCGTATCGGTCTGTGCAACGGCGGGCTGCTTGGTCTTATGTCCTTTGTACTGATCGGTTTATATATCTGGTTATTTAAGGGCAAAACTCTTGTATTTGCCTATGCTGTTTCCGCATGTATCGGATGTTCCCTGTTGCTTGCCATGCTGATTTCAAGTGCAGTCGGAACCTGTATTCCGTTATTTTTCAAAAAATCCATATTGACCCGGCAGTTGCCTCCGGTCCATTGATCACTACCATAAATGACCTTGTGGTAGTTATCTCTTATTATGGAATGAGCTGGATCTTCCTTATCGAGATTCTGCATCTGGCAGGGTAAATGACAAGGACGTGTAAAATGACTTTTTCATGTTTACACGTCCTTATTATATTTCCTTCTCAATCCCTCACGCAGCCTGACAGCTTTTGCAGCCTGGCGGCGTCTTGCATCATCAATTGCCGCATAGTGTTTTTTTGTAGTATTCACGTCTTTATGGTAAGAACATCCGCAACCAGATAAATATCACCTGTTTCCTGATAAAGTGTCGTGCCATATGTACTGCGGAGTTTATGGGGCGTTATTTTTTTGGTAGTTGTGATCTGACTCGCATATTTTTTGACAAGATTCTCAACTGCCTGCACACCGATCCGACGACGCTGCGCAGAGTAGAGAGAGCGTGCTCATGACCTTCCAGAGGAAATGATATTTTCACGGACTTCAATATAACGCTTCAGTGCTTTCTCAACCTCCGGACCAAAGTATACAACCATTTCATTGCCACCTTTTCGGGTGACCTTAATTCCATTGTTTTTGAAATCACATCCCTCAATATCAAGCCCACACATTCCGAAACTCGATTCCGGTTCCAAGCAGGAGAGTAACGATTGCCAGGTCACGTTCCTTTGTTTTTTCGTAATATACACGTTTCTGACCGGTCAGCTGATCCCCACAATGTTCAATGTAATCAAGCAGAAGAGCAACCTCATCTGTATCAAGCCGGATGATGCTTTTGTCATGGATTTTTGGGGAACATCGATCAATACGGTAGGATTTGTCTCGATCATTTCCCTTTTGTAAAAATATGCATAAAAACTTTCGAAGTGCTGAAATTTTTCTTTTCAGCCCGCGTTCTCCATTGGTTTCTGTTTTTGTCACCAGCCTGATAAACCTTAAGATATTCTGATATTCCTCAAGATCAAGAGCCTTGATCTGATCCAGAACATCAACCGTAAAATCTGTCATTTTATAATTCTTAAATGCGGGATTTTTCATCGAGAAGAAACTGGAAGAAAATCCGGATATCATATGCATAGGAAATTTGGTTTTTTGGTTGTTGTCGTTGTGTCAATGGCACGGAAATAATCCCTGCAGAACGGAGGCAGCGTTGCAAGGACTTCTCTGAGACGCAGAATATTTTCAACATCTTTTTGTTCATGATAGGTTGTTTTTTTTTTCTCCCATAATAATTAACTCCTTAATGATAAAATTGCCAAACAGCAAGTTATCTATATCTATACGACAAACCGTAGTTTTCATATAGATATATGCAGATTTCAGCCAGGCACCGTAGATTTTTCATTTTCAGCCTTTTATTCTTCAAATTCCGCTGTTACAATAAATCCTCTCGGTGTATGTTCAATTTTTTTGATCACGCCAGTTTTGGATTTAATTCGTTCGGAGTTTTTGTAACATCCGGACATTGCCACAGCCGGTTCTAATGTAACTGTAATTCATGTAGGACTGAAATTCCGAGATTTCCACGACATCGCCGACTTTGATCAGTCCCTGGCGTTCCATTTTAAATTGTTCCTGACGCATAAAATCCTTCTTTCTGTATTTATTATTCATTTTCCGGAAGATCTGCCTTTAATTTGACCATACTTCGGATACTTCTGGATGTTTCATCTATATAATCACGTTTATAACGCTTCAGATTGTCCAGTGTGATCCCCATTTCTTCTGCAACCCCTGTTGTATCGGCACCGTACGCAAACATCGTATAGATACAGGAATTACGAAGCTGCTGTGCACTGTAGTTATGGATTCCTGCCTTTGCGGTATATTTTTTCAGCATACGACTGATATACATGGTATTCAGCTGATTTCCATATTTATTATACAACAAATATTCGTTCGGTTCACGTTCAGACATATACAACTCCAGAATTTTATAGACATCCTCCGGAATAAAATTAGCCTTGTCGCGTTTTGACATAAAGGCATAGGCTCCATTATTATACAGGCAGATATTTTCCGGCTTCATGTCGATGATCTCTGTAGAAGAAAAAACCCATACGGTAAAAGCAAAATTATGATACAATATACCATGTGATTTTCCTGTGCAGCTACAAGCAGCCTGTCGATGTCCTCAACAGGAACTGCATTTGCATACATACTGACTTTCTGAACTTTTTGACATAATCTGCAAAATGATTCGTATAATCATCATCAACACCAAATTCAGACGATTCTCATAGACGTAATTTGACAGGGAATTCAGTTCCCGGATCTTTTGGCACAGGTACTTGGCGCAAGTGTTTTCTCTTCGATCTTTTTTTCAAGATTTCTGTAGAATCCCGCTACATCTTCTGCATGGATATCCAGGAAATCTTTTCTTCGTAAATCGTGTAAATTCAGGAAATCACTTTGATAGGATGCAATACTTTCTTCCTGAAACTGCCTGATAAATTGTTTCCATATTGTTCTGGTCTTTTCGCTAAAAGGATAATTTTCCATGAATGCCCTCCTTTCCTGATTACGCGAAGCATATGTGGGGTTTGTTATGTGTTTTTATATACTATAACATAAAAAGAAAAGAACTGCAACTACAGCAGTTCTCCGTCTTTGATTACTTTCTGAACATGAAGTTCCTGATCCATCAATACGATATGTGCTTTCTTTCCTGGACAGATTGAACCATATTCTGCATCAATTCCAAGGCTTTTTCGGATTGATCGTGGCACAGGCAACTGCTGTTTCCAACGGGTATATTCATGGTTTTAACCGCTGTTTTCATGCAGTCCATAAGATTTCGTCACAGAACCTGCTATCGCCCCGTCTGAGCCAGTGTAGCGCGATTTCCGACCACATTCATCCAGCCCTCCAAGAGTATATGAACCATCCGGCATTCCTGTCGCCCGCATACTGTCACTGATCAGAATCATCCGATCTTCCCCTAGCATCTCAAAGGTTGCCCGAACTGCTGCCGGATGGATATGTACACCGTCACAGATGATCTCCGCCATCACATGCTTACTGTCATAAACAGCCCCGATCACCCCGGCTCCCTGTGTACAAACGGAGGCATCGCATTATAAAGATGCACCGCATGATCTGCCCCTGCCTCAAAGCCTTCATTGCCGTATCATAATCCGCATTTGTATGTGCAAGAGAAACATTCACGCGATCTTTGACTGCCCGGATAAAGAAACAGAATCCTCGCTCTCCTCCGGAGCGATCCTATAAACTTTACCAGCCCCTCTGAGGCCCTTAAGAAACGGTCACAGACCTCCGTATCACATGGGATGATATTTCTCTCATCCTGCGCGCCCTTCTTGACACGGCTGATAAAAGACTTTCCATGTTAACACCGACAAGATCTGCCTCCTTCTTGCTGTGCACTCCGTTTTTTTGTAGCTGCTGCCACACAAAGGATATGCTCCAGCTCCTCCACCGGAAGTGTCATCGTTGCCGGTGCAATCGCAGTCACCCCCACAGGAAGCCTCGCCATACCCGCAATTCTTTTAAGAGCTTCCCTGTCACCGTCGCAGAAATCATCCCCCATACAGCCATGAAAATGCAGATCAATAAGCCCCGGTATCGCATACATTCCCTGTCCATCCAGAATTTCCTCCATCTGCTGCCGGACAATTCCCCTCTGTATAAACCTCGGCGATTCTGCCGTCCTTTATGACGATCCCGCCATCTGTAAACTTTTTATCCTCTGCCAAAAACCCTCACATGATCAAGAATCATTGTTCCTGCCTCCCATTCTTATATAACAAAATAATTCGTGCTGCTGTTCACTGTATTCGGAATAGTTACAACAATTTTTTATAAAATATGTTCATCCAGAATAACCGTAAACGGTCCGTCATTGATCAGAGAAACCTTCATATCTGCCCCGAAACTTCCATGCTGTACGACCGGAACCGCTTTGCCGCTTCCTCGATCATATATTCATACAAAGCTTCCGCCTTGTCCGGTTCGCCCGCCTCGATAAAGCTTGGTCTGTTTCCCTTCTTACAGTTCGCATACAATGTAAACTGAGAGACCAGAAGCACTTCTCCGTCCACATCCTTAAGAGAAAGATTTGTCTTACCGTTTTCGTCCTCAAAAATACGAAGTCCCAGCAGTTTTTGAGATATTTATCCGCAATTTCTTTTGTATCTTCCTTCCCGACACCGACAAACACCAAAAAGTCCTCTGTTTATCTTTCCTATACTCTGTCCATCTACCTGTACTTCCGCCTGAAGTACTCTCTGTACAACCAGTCTCATAAAAATTTCTCCTGTTCTCTCTTTTTATTTTTTCGTTTTATTTATACACACCAGAAACAGATCTTCACTTTCTTTCCTTCCACCTCCAGTGCATCAATCAGCTGCAGTGCCAGTTTCTTTTTCTTCTCACGCTCAATATGAAGTGCTGTATAATTTTCATTTAAAGCATTTAAAAAGAAATTTATCTCCGTACTCTGCGAACAACACCCGAAACAATTCTGCTGCCCCGTCCTTCTTTTTGATGATACGATTATAGCACAGTCTGTCTTCTTTAAACTCCCTCATAATAATCAATCACCTTCTGAAGAGTCAGAAGCCCCTCTGTCACAAGATCAATTCCTTTGATCTTTGACATGGCAGGAACTCTTTCGTTCCGAATCCGCAATCCTGATCACCTTTTTCCTTCAGATAGTCTGCAACCAGCTTTGCCGTAGTTCCTCCGCATACCAACCGCATCCCTTCTTTCTGAAAAAAGGTTTCAAAATAGCTGCGGTCATCTTCACGGTCCGCCGGAGGACCAACCATAATATTGACCACATTTTTCTTCATTCCTGTCAGAGTCAATACCGTAAGGTCATCATCCGTCTCATCCATATTCAGATCCTGTCCCGCGTTTGCGATGATCGACGACATCTCCTGCGCACTCATTCCCTTTCGATAACGCTGTTCACAGAATTTTACTAGTTCTTCCCGTCCCCAGCCACCATAGGTGGTTTGGCCCATTCCGGCATTGGTGACACCGTCACTCATAAGTATCAGCATATCGCCTGTCCGAAACTGAAAATAACTCTGGTGGATCTCTTTTTCTCCAAAGATAAGGATCTCCTTTGATATTCCACATTTTTTCCATTCCGCAGCAAAACAGCATCCGGATTATCATACTGCAGCAGACAGATCTCCTCACCTTTTGCCACCAGCACCGTAAAATGTAGCATATATAAGATTACGGACACTGCATATCGGAAGCGTATCCGCAACAGCCTTCACTGCGGTCTGGATATCCATATTCCTTGCGATCATGATACTAAGCATCTGGGCTGTCAGCGTAGCCAGGATATTAGCCTTTACACCACTTCCCAGTCCGTCTGAGAGCACCAGTACCGTAGAATCCTGGTCTGTGATCACCGTATAGTAATCCCCACAGATTTTTCTTTCTTTTTGTTCAGACTGACCCTTCCAAATCCCGTAGGAATCTCGCCTATCTTTTGTATCGTTTTGTATCTTTTCTCTTCCATCTTACTTTATCTCCTGCAGAATGGTCTGTTTCAGTTCTTCAATGACCACCTTGGTATCTGCTGCCGTTTCTCCCAGAAGACTGGCAATCTCATGTACGATCCTGAAGCTGTTCCTCTGCCAGCTTATCTACCATCCGAACCGCATCTGCCTTGGCACGGTTTTCCCTCTTTTCCCGCTCCTTTTCCTTTGTTACATCCTTCATGATGCACAGGATCAGTTTATTCTTTCTGTCATTGGTCAGTACACGTTCTATATATCTCTTCTGTTCTCCAAGATAAATGCAGTCCTGTATGATCTCCCTGTTAAAAGCGATCATATTTATGATCGGATAATCATCCATGATCTCGCCCACCGCTTTTCCAAGGAGCTGCTTTTTTCTGGAAATATCAAACAGATCATTCGCCGCTTTGTTCATCTGTATGATATTAAGGTCATAATCTACCGTGACCAGAAGTCCCGGCATAGCCTCAATGATAATATTGGCGTAGTCTTCCTGTTTTTCTCTCATATAGGAATGCACATAGATACTTCCGCTTTGCCCTGAATAACGGCAATCGCCTTTGCTCTGCAGGTATCATAACCACAGGCGCCACAGTTCAGCTCGTCTTCCTTTGTATATTTACCCATTTCATGCAGAACATGTAAATTGTTCTTTTTGTGATTGCCTTTCGGGATACAGTTCCTCCTGTATAAACCTTCTTTCCGGTATCTCCGGCACCTCCATATGATAATCCTTCTGATAATCCGGCTCTCCATCCTCCATGGAAAGCTCCTTTATGGCAATGAGTGCATCCAGAAGCTTTTTCTCCTGGTTCAGAGAGTATGAACCGCCACCGATGCAGCCATTCGTACAGGCATTCATTTCTATGAAATAATCCTCATATTCCCCTGTCTTTAGTTCCTTAAGAATCTTTTTTGCATTGCTCTATACCGTCCACTGCCAGATATTTCTGTCCCTCTACAGGCTGCATTGCCTGGATCAGCCCTCCACTTACCGCAGTCATTCTAGAAAGATATACCTCTCCTTTTTTCTCCCGTACTTCGCTTTGGCTTCTCAGACACATCCTTCATCCAGTTATTCAGTTCCCGAAATGTGATCACATAATCCATCTGTGCCTGACCTTCTTCTGCATCTGCCATCACTGAGATACACGGACTGATGTATACCAGAACAGCATCCGGATACTGCTCTCTTGAGATATGACCGCATGCATCTGTTTGATAGAATAAACAGGCATCAGATGCTCTGTCAGATGCGGATATTTCTTTTCTATCAATCTCACGACCACCGGACAGTTAGATGATATCCGCATTTCTTCTGCTGCTGGTTCTTCAGAAACTGTGTATATTTTTTCCTTCATCATAGCTGCACCCTCTGCTGCATCAACCACCTTCCAGAAGCCCATCTTCTTAAGACACTGTTCCAGATCATCAATGCTTTTCCATCCATATCTGGCAAAATACGCCGGATGTACCAGACGATCACCTTTTTCCCGGAAGCGATCACTTTCTGAGTTCGGGATATCATTGTGTTCAACCTTGCATGCTGAGGACAGACAGCAATATTTTTTCACAGAGGATACACTGTTCTTCTATGATCTGTGCCTGCTGATTTTGTTACCCGTGATCGCTTTTACCGGGCAATTCCGAACGCATTTATAACAGTTCTTACAATTGGCAGTACGAAACTGCAGGATTGATGTGTGATTCATGGTGATCTTCCCCCTAAGTCATTAACCTCTTTCGTGGAAACAGCATTTTTATCTGTATCCCTGGACAAAGCGGAACAAGTCCTCTGACACACCAGAGGACTCACTTTCAAATTTTATTTATTTTTACTTTCATCAAAATCTTGATTGCTTCTATGATTGTTTTTACACTGTTTTCGATGCCAAGCTTACCACTGTCAACACAGATTATAACTTTGGCAGCTCCCATTTCTTATTGGTATAATAATTGTAGTAGCTTGCCCGGCTCTTATCTATCTGTCTTGTTGATCATATCCCTGGCTTCTTTTGGCGATTTATTGTGCTTTGGCGGCGATGCGGCTGATACGGCAGTCAATATCTGCATGTACAAACACGCTGAAGCAGTCCTTCCAGTCTGCCAGTGCATAATCTGCACAGCGGCCTACCATAACACACGGACCCCTCATCTGCCAGCTTCTTGATCGCATCAAACTGTGCCAGAAAGATCTTGTGATTCATCGGCATATCCGAAAATCCTGTTGAAGAATATCCAAAAGAATAAGTATCCATTACAAGAGAATACAGAAAGCTGTTAGTTGGTCTCTCATCATGATTCTCAAATAATTCCTTGCAAATACCGCTGTCATTTGCGGCATGCTCCAGAAGTTCTTTATCGTAACATTTGATTCCGAAATATTTGGCGATCTCCTGACCGATCTGTCTTCCGCCGCTTCCATATTCACGTCCGATTGTGATAATTGAGCTTGTACTGTTCATAAGCTATACACTCCCTTCTGCAAAAAACTATAAAACTATTATACATGATTTTTCAAAAAAAATGCCAATTATTTGTTACTGTAGATGCTTATTTTCGCAATTTTTCCAGTAGTTTCTTACAAAATATTCCGGGAGCGGTGCAGTAAATTCCAGATATTCTCCCGTCACCGGATGACGGAATCCCAGGATCATTGCATGAAGTGCCTGTCCCTGGAGATGATATGGATTTTTGGATGATCCATACACCGTATCGCCGAGAAGCGGATGCCAAGACTTGCCATATGCACACGGATCTGGTGCGTACGTCCCGTTTCAGGCGGCATTCTATATACGTCGCATTGCCAAAACGCTCCAGCACCTTATAATGGGTCACGGCTTCCTTGCCGTTCTTATGATTGATCGCCATTTTTTACGGTCGATCGGATGCCTTCCGACCGAGCATCCACAGTTCCTTCGTCTTCCTTTTGATTCCCCCTGCACAACTGCACGGTATCTTCGCTTAATACTGTGTTCCTTGAGCTGCTCTGCAAGGTCCCTGTGGGCTCCGTCTTCTTTACAGATAAGAAGTGCCCCTGTTGTGTCCTTGTCGATCCTGTGCACGATTCCGGGTCTTAAAACGCCATTGATCCCGGAAAGGTGCTCACCGCAATGCGCCATGACTGCATTGACCAGAGTTCCCTCCATATGTCCGGCACTTGGATGCACGACCATATCCTTTGGCTTATTTACCACCATCAGCCATTCATCCTCATACAGGATATCCAGGCAATGTCCTCCGGCTGAATGTCGAGAGTCTGCATATCCGGCACCTGAAGCATGATCTCATCGCCTGTCTGCGTCTTATAGTTTGCCCTGACTACCTTCCCATTTACAGAAACCATCTGTTCTTTCAGAAGTTTCTGAAGGTATGATCTGGAAAAATCCGGACATACATCCGCAAGATAACGGTCAATGCGAACTCCGGATCTCTCTGTATCCGCAACAAATTTCATTATTTCCATAAATTATTTATCCTTTTTATTTCTGTACAGAAAATCAAAATCTTCATCTTTATATTTAAAGATAACCAGAAGTACCAGTGCGATCCCACCACAGACCACATAAATGTCCGCAATATTAAACACCGGAAAATCAATCAGGGAGAAAATAAAATAAAATCCACCACATAACCACAGCGCAGTCTGTCAATAAAATTCCCGACAGCCGGAAAACAGTACGCCTCCTGTGATGACAAGCGGCAGATAATATCGATTCTTTGGAAGTCTGACAAAAATCCAGACCAGTGCAATGCAGAACAGGACAAAGATTCCTATAAACAAAAACTGTCTGCCCTCAAGCATTCCAAATGCCATCCCCTGGTTTTCACATAGGAAAGTTCCAGCACTCCCTGGGATCAGAGGTATACTGTCCTGATGTCTCAGATGCAAAAATGCCTCATGCTTGGTGAACTGATCCAGAAAAAGCAGAAGAGAGGATCAGACTGCTCCAGAGCACACTGCCATTCCGTCGAAAAAGTATTCTGCTTTTTTCATTTAAGAATCTCCTGATACCGGCAAGCATCTCCTCATCACTTACTGTATGATCGATAAAGCTGCCTCCGATTCCCTTCATCAACACAAACTTGACCTGTCCCTGTTCCATTTTCTTGTCTTTTCTGGTAGCGGCAAGAACTGCGGTCTCCTCCAGACCATCCACATGGATCGGAAGTTCATACAGAATACAACCCTCTTTAATCTTGTTGTATTCATCCTCTGTAAGGAGTCTCTCTGGTATGAGATATAAGCAGCTGCCACCAGACCGATCGCCACACACTGTCCGTGCAGGAGTCTGAAATCCTTAAGCTTCTCCACGGCATGTCCTGACCGTATGACCAAGATTTAAAAGTGCACGTTCTCCTGCTCCTTCGGATCACGTTCTACCACACCTGCCTTGATCTCACAGCAGCGGCGGATCATCCTGCCAGGGCAGCAGTATCAAGGGCACGGATCGCCTCATGGTTAGCAAGCACATACTCATAAAAAATCCGCATCACAGATCAGACCGGTCTTTAAGACTTCTCCCATTCCACAGGCAAACTCTACCGGCGGCAGAGTTCTCAGTGTATTCATGTTCATATAGACAAGGCGCGGCTGATGAAAAGCTCCGACCATGTTTTTGTACTGGTCAAGGTCTACACCCGTCTTGCCCGCCTACACTGCTGTCCACCTGAGAGAGAAGTGTTGTCGGGATCTGGATAAAGTCGATCCCGCGAAGATAAGTAGCCGCTCCAAAGCCTGAGATCACCGACAACACCTCCGCCAAGTGCAACGACAAGACCACTTACGGTCAAGCTGATTCTCGATCAGTGCCTTGTATAGCTGCTGTACCGTATTCAGATTCTTGTTCTTTTCACCCGCTTCAAAAACAAAAAACAGAGATCTTTGCTGCTACTCTTGTCAGAACACGCTTTACTTCTTCTGCATAGAGAGGCTCCACATGCGTATCCGTTACAATGCAGAGGTTCCGTCCTTCCAGTCCCTTCTGTCCGTATCGCATCCTGTTAGTCTGTCAAATCCCTCTTCAAAATAGATCGGATAATAAAATTCTCCACTTCTTTTTACCTGTAAAATTTCTTCTGTCATTTCTGCCTCCTGTGATATTTACTGGTAACGGCGCAGCCTGACACTGTTCCTTTTTTTGTCTGCCGGGAAACTCCGTCAAAGATGAAACGGCCTCTTTCCACGGACTGATATGATATCCCCTTCCTTCGGCTCGTAGCCATTGGAAGTGATCAGTTTGCCATTTACAAAAACCTGCCCGTTCTCGATAAAAAGAAACCATACTGCTTCTGGAGGCGCAAGAAACGCAAGTGCGATCAGTGCATCCAGACGGACGAAGAACAGGTTCCTGTGACCGGCATAAATGCAGGCTCGGGTACTGTTCCGGATTATCCACTGCCGACAGTCTGACTGCGGTGTGCCGGACCCTGTCAAGATTCTCGATGAGAAAAATCCGCGATCTTGTTATGACAGAAAATCCATGCGACATGATTCTGTATCAGAATATCCCCGATCACAGAACGATCAATCCCAGATTGGTATCGCACCCAGATAATCCCTGTGACCCAGATCCTCCGAAAATTTCTTTGCCTTTGGTTCTGCCTTAAGACAGGTGATCGGATATTCCCAGGTAAAAGCAAGAGCATCAGGATGAAACGCTATCATCTGACGCTCTGCTTGCTCATAACCGCCGAAGCCTTCCGCCACTACACCAGGAATCTGATTCTTTCGGTTGTTTACAATATTTTGTTCATTTAAATTAAGAAAATCCGAAAAAGTGACAATATCTCTCTGATAAGAGAGATTTGCCAGTTCCCGGATTCTCTTAATGAAAAATTCTTCTTTTCCATATTTATCAATAACCTGCTCTTACAGACGGATTGGAAGAACTTCCAAGGATATTCTGAAGATCCCTGTAATATCCCACCTTCCGGTCCAAGAATGAAGATATAGCTGGACACTTTCTGCAGGCTTCCACCTAAGAGAATAACATGCACCGGATGTGAAATCGATAATCCTCTGTGCAAGCTCTACATCAATTCCCTCAGATTCAGCACAACGGTAGATCTGTCAACAAGAGTATCCGCGATCTCACGAGTATCTTCCATAGATGATGGTTTGATCACACAGACTTCCATATTTACAGGAAGACTGGCTTTGCTGCTTCTCATTGGTGTGATCTTGGAAGAAGTACGAACCTGGTTTGTCCTGACGTACTGCAGCAGCCTGGTTTTAACGGATGCTCTTCGGTGCAGGCTGCTTTTGGTTCAGCCTTTACCGGCTTTCGATCTCATCTTCCCTTCGTCATCATCCAAAAATCGTCCTTCTTTCCTTCTTACTTTTGCCGAATTTCTGGAAGAATTTCTTTTACCGGTTTCTCTTCATCGTCATCGTCATCCAGAAAATCATCTTCGTCGTCGTCAAGAAGTCCTTCATCATCTAAGAAATCCTCATCATCATATTCATCATTCAGCTTTACAACGTCCAAAAGTTTATCTAAAACGCCCATCTTATTTCCAATCTTATTTGTCCTGTGCCTGCTTCGAATAATCTCGCTCACCAAATATTCCAGTTCCAACACGCACCATTGTAGCGCCTTCCTGCACAGCGACCTGATAATCCCCGGTCATTCCCATGCTCAAAACACTCATATTAATATTATTAATGTTTTTGGCTGCAATGTCAACACTTAATTTCTTTAATTGACGAAAATCGGTCGATTTTCTTCTGGATTTTGTACATAAGGCGCAATTGTCATAAGCCCCTGTATCTTTATATGCGGAAACTTCGCGATAGATTCCACCAGCGGAAGAACTTCCTCCACTTTCAGACCAAATTTTGTTTCTTCCTGTGCCACATTGACTTCAAGAAGGATCTGGACACATACATCATGCTTTGCCGCTTCCTGCTCGATCGTCTGGGCAAGTCTCAGAGAATCTACCGAATGGATCATGGATACCCTTTATCTACAATGTATTTTACCTTATTCCTCTGAAGATGTCCGATCATATGCCACTGGATATCCTCTGGAAGCTGCGGATATTTATCCATGATCTCCTGGACCTTATTCTCACCAAACACTCTTGCCCCTGCATTATAAGCCTCCAAAAGCATAGAACCGGCTTTGTCTTACTGACAGCGATCAGCGTTACTTCTTTCGGATCACGCCCTGATACCTCACATGCCTCCTGTATGTTTTTTCTGACCTGATTCAGATTTTCTGTTATCATAACTATCAGCCTCCCGGATTCGTATAATCTTTTTAATGTAACTGTTCAGTACCCTCACGGTTACGAGTCAAAATGTATTCCAATCAATATAAAATTTCCTGTTCACTTACCTTATCGGCATTTCTCACAATATGATCATATCTGAAAGTCCGTAACGTGTTTCCTTGGATACAACTGCATATTCCTCATTCTGATCCAAGAATCTCGATCCGTCGGAAAACAGCATATCCCTGATTGATGCAATATGTACCCTCAAGAACTCCAACCTCCCTGATCACATATTTACTCTCTGATCTTTTGGGGTTGACTGCCACATCTCCTTCTTTGAAATTACTCATGTCAATATAGTAAATACTTTTGGAAGTTTTTTCATTGTCGTCTGCTTCCAGCGTGTCTTCCCCGTAAATCGTTGCCTTGACAAAAGTCTGGGAAGCATTCCCGTTCTTGTCTGTCTTCTGGATCATCACTCCAGCCTCCTGAGAATCATTGGTTGTCAGATACAGAAGGAAGTTTATAAAATTCTTTGTTACAACCGATGACAGTGGGATCTTAAGCCCGGTAACTGTATTTGTTACCAGTTCGATTTCGAGGAAACGATCCGCAGCATAACGGATCAGACCTTTATTAAAATCTATCTTTCCATATTTTGCTTTTATCGATCTCTACAATACTGAAATCTCCGTTTCTGCGTCATACCGTCCTTCAGAAATTTGACTCTGACAGAAGTACGGTCTTTCAGCTTCGCTGCCTGCTTACCGCTGAGAGGGATCAAAAAAGACTCCAGTTTTCATCTGTCACCAGCGTATACATCGTATCTCCGGCACCGACAGTTCCTGATTCTTAAGATCCGTCTCCATGATAGGCATTCTGATCGAAATCCTGTGCTGTCAGGATCATTCAGGGTCTTTTCCTCCATATCCATCCACGCAATACAGTACAACACCATCCGAAGCTGCCTTATTCAGAGTCTGACCAGCATAAGATACCGGTGCCGGAGTAGGAGAAACAGTACTGTCCGCATCTTCGTCCGATGAAGTCACAACAGAAGTACTTCCTGGAGCCTGTTGCATACTGGAGGATATCACCCTCAAGTTCATATTTTAAAACTATAGGTACTGTTAAAATTACTGGAACTGAATCCTTTGAAAAACTAAGCATGTTATTTCGGATCTGAGATAACTGCTCTGCACTCAATTCTTCTGTATTCTCCGTCGGCGCAGTACTGCTGATCCCATAGACCACGCCATTGGCATTGATCTTATTTCCCTCTCGTGCATAATAACTTACATATCCTCCGGTTTCTGCCTGGTAGACAGATTCCTCTCTGAGTGCAAGTCTGTATAAGTTTCATTTCTTGACAAAGGTCCGAAATGACCAGATAGGACTCTATATTCGTAGAAGTCAGATAAAGTACCGCACTAAACAACATATATATCAAAAGACATCCAAACAGCATGGTGCCGATATTCAAACCAAAATCTTTCGTATCTTTAACCAGTGCTCCTGGATGATTCCCGGAATTTTTGGATTATCAGGCAAAAAATGCCTCCTTTATATCAGTCTTTGTATTTTACACCTGACTATTGTACCATTTTCCTCCCATAATGACAAGAAAAAGCATAGAATTTCTGTAACTGTTCACCGAAAATATCCCGTGAATATTACGAACATATTTTCCGAATATTTGTTTGCTATTTCAAACAAATTATGTTATACTAGATTTATATATATTAAAGTATCGTGAACCCGGAGGTATATTTATGGCTTATGGCAGAATCAGCAAAAAACAGCAGGAGATTCTGGATTACATCAAAAACGAGATCCTGAACAGAGGCTTCCTCCTGCCGTAAGAGAAATTTGTGAAGCAGTTCATCTGAAATCCACATCTTCTGTGCATTCTCATCTGGAAGCCCTTGAGAAGAACGGATATATCCGCAGGGATGCAACCAAGCCCAGAGCGATCGAGATCATCGACGATAATTTCAATCTTGCCCGCAGAGAGGTTGTCAATGTACCGCTTGTTGGTACTGTAGCAGCAGGTCAGCCGATCCTCGCAGTCGAGAATATCGAGACGTATTTTCCTGTTCCGGCAGAATTCATGCCGAATGAGCAGAGTTTTATGCTCCGCGTCAAGGGTGACAGTATGATCAATGCCGGGATCTTCGACGGAGATCAGGTTCTTGTGAAACAGCAGGCGTCTGCAGAGAACGGAGATATCGTTGTTGCACTCGTGGAGGATTCCGCCACTGTCAAGACTTTTTATAAAGAAGACGGTTACTATCGTCTCCAGCCGGAGAACGATTACATGGATCCGATTCTGGTTCAAGATAATCTCCAGATTCTCGGCAAAGTCTTTCGTGTATTCCGCTTCTTTCAGTAAATCTTCAGGAACATTACAGAGTAATCTCCAACAAAGCCAAAAACGTCCCTTGTCTTTTCCGACCAGGGACGTTTCTCTTCTTCTCTTTGTTTACATAATATATTTATGATAAACAATTATTTCAAGAAACTCTTCCACATCCGACTTCTTTTCCATCTCTCCAGATTCTTCTCCAGATCATAGAAAAGACGGTTTTCCTCATCAAAACACATGGATGATGAGATCGCCCATAATCCATAAGGATCAGTTGGAACCTCTTGTTCCTTCGACCTGTTTCGGTTCATAGCCGGCACTCCGAGCTGTTCCTCTACGTTGTCTACCATTGCCTGTACCTGATTTAAGTTGCTTCCGCTCGCGATCACAAAGTAATCTGCAATCACAGAAACCTCATGGATATCGATCGGCTTTTATATCCAGAGCCTTTTTTCATCAGAATTTGCAGGCAAGACGTACCATTTCAGTTCTTTGTTCGCCAAATTCTATTCCTTTCTGCATCAGGTGTGTTTTTCCCCAAACCTGGTGTTATGCAAATCGCTGTAAAATTCAAATGCTTCTTTTGTTGCAGAATCAACATCCTTCGGATTTTCTTCAAGATAAGAAAAGGGTATCTTTTAAGAATCTCATACATACATTCATCCAGATCTTGAAAAGGCAAGCTTGCGGACTTTGTCAGATTCAGTGCTTTATTTCTTGCCGGCTCGATATAATCCGCAATATAAACAATTTTTTCAGGACAGACATCTCTGGCTTTCCTGTTGTATGATACGTAATGGAAGAAAGGATTTCCCTGTTCTGATTCCATATTTTAGCTTCTGCAACATATGCTCCCCTAATTTCGCATGAAGAAGAAACGGATGTGTTTTTCAAATTCCGTAACCGGGATTTTATGTTCTTCACACATTTTAAGTTTTTCTTATTTGGGATACATTTTGCACTGTCATGAAGCAGACCAGCAACCTGTGCATCTTTGAGGTCATAACCATGGACCATAGCCAGAGAAGCGCAGGTATACATAACTCAAGTGTATGTGCAAAACGATCTTCATCAAGATATTTTGCCAGTTTTTTTGCATTTTTATAAAATCATAATCTGCCATCTTTATAGTATCTCCCTCTGTCTGGTCAAAAAACCGGTCCCATCTCAGACGAATGATAAATCTGATGCTTCTCAATGTAATCCCACAACCGCCTCAGGCACATAATAATGAATGCTTTTACCTTCCTGGTGCCACTGGCGCAAAAGCTGGCTGGAAATATCAATATTCAGAGTATTCAGCCGTATAAAACATCCTCCGTATTGTCTGGAAAGATAAGTCATCTCCTGATCCAGATTCTTTACAGGCACATGGTCTCTCTGGTCGCAACAACGATCGTACATGCCCTGCAGATCCGGGATGGCTCCATCCATGTTGTAAAATTATAGAGGAATCCGCCCCTATGATAAAAAAATAATCTGTATCAGGATTCTGCTCTTTTTAATCTTTCAGGGTACGGTAGGTATAGGTAAACCCCTCTGCATTCATTTCGATCAGAGAAAGTTCAAAGTGTGGATTTCCTTCAATCGCCAGTCTTACCATCTCTGTTCTCTGCTCATCTGTTGCTCTTCCGTTACGGTTCCGTTTATGCGGCGGATTTCCTGCCGGCATAAACAGAATCTTATCAAGCCCCAGCTGCTCATAGGCTTTTTCACCAAAGAATCAGATGACCGACATGGATCGGATCAAAGGTTTCCGCCCATGATGCCGATTTTTTTTTCGTCTGTTCTCCATCCCTGTTCCTCCATGAAAATTACGGAAGAATGATTTTTTCTTGTCTTTTTTGCCTTCTCGATACAGAACAATCTTTCTTCCGATTACCTGTACAACCTGGGCATGTGTTCTTTCTGCAAGGACTTCTGCCATCTGACGCGGATCATCAGACAGTTCTGAAGCACACTGATCTTAATCAGCTCTCTTGCTGCAAGTGCTTCGTCAACAGCCGCTGTGTTTTCCGGTGTGACAGATCCTTTGCCAAGCTGCATGATCGGTTCCATTTTCATTGCAAGCCCTTTTCAGGTATGCTCTCTGTTTGCTTGTCATAAATTCAGACCTTTCTATTTATAATAATCAAAGTCAAATCCGTACATACGGACTGTATTTCCTTCTTCAATACCGGCTTTTCCAGTTCTTCAAGGATGCCGCCTTCTTTCAGGAAACGCTGGAAGAATGCGAATCCTTTCTCGGAATCGAGGTTGGTATAGCCGAGCATCTTTTCGATCTTCGGTCCCTCTACGATGAAGATCTCCGGATCTTCCGGATCCCCTCTACTGTAAATGGAAGGTTCTCTGCAAACAGTTATCCTCCGGGAAGAATTCCTGCTCAAATACGATTTCTCTGCCGGCAACTGTCCAGAAGTTCCTTGATACTATAAAAAGTTCTTTACAGTCCCCTGGCCGGTGACTGCTGAAATGGGATATACCGGATTCCCTTTGGTTCAAATTCTGCTTTGAACTTGTCTATCAGGATTCTCTTCACCGTCGTCAAAAATACAGTCGATTTTATTTGCTGCGATTACCTGTGGTCTTGCAGCATTTCCGGATTATAAGCTTCCAGTTCTTTATTAATCTTGTAAATATCATCGATTGGGTCACGTCCCTCTGTAGATGCTGCATCTACAATGTGAACCAGAACACGGGTACGTTCAATATGCCTGAGAAATTCGTGTCCCAGTCCGACGCCATCGGAAGCACCCTCGATCAGTCCCGGAATATCTGCGATGACAAATCCGCCATTCTCAGTATCTACCACACCAAGGTTCCGGGCTCAGTGTTGTGAAGTGATAATTGGCGATCTTTGGCTGTGCATTGGTGACTCTGGAAAGGAAAGGTGGATTTGCCGACATTCGGGAATCCTACAAGTCCTACGTCTGCGATCACCTTTAAGTTCCAGAAGAACTTCCAGCTCCTGTGCAGGCTGGCCTGGCTGTGCATACTTCGGAACCTGCATGGTAGCTGTAGCGTAATGCTGGTTTCCCTTACCGCCTCGTCCACCTTTGCAGAACAATCTGACGCGGTTTTCACCGGACATATCTGCAATGACTTTTACGGGACTGTGCTTCCATAATAACAGTTCCCTCCGGAACCTTTCAGGACAATATCCTCTCCATCTGCTCCGTGGCAGCCTTCTTGCCGCCCTTCCTGTCCGTCCTTGCCTTAAATTTTCTCTTATGACGGTATTCTCCAAGCGTATTCTGACCTTCGTCCACTTCGAAGATCACGTCTCCGCCTCTTCCTCCGTCTCCGCCGTCAGGACCGCCATTCGGCACGTAAGCTCTCGGCGGAAGCTTACATGTCCATCTCCGCCCTTTTCCTGAACGGATGATAATTTTTGCTCTGTCTGCAAACATATATGTCGCTCCTCTTTCTTTTTTTTCAAAGAAAGGCTCCAAACCTGAACGATTTGAAGCCTCCTACGCTGAACTTGATTACTCTGCCTCTACTGGTACGATAGAAACCTGTTTCTTATCGCGGCCTTTTCTGGTGGATCTTACGACTCCGTCTTTAAGTGCAAATAAAGTATAGTCTTTACCGCAGCCTACGTTTTCACCTGGGTGAATCTTGGTTCCGCGCTGTCTGTAAAGAATGTTTCCGGCTTTTACAAACTGTCCGTCTGCTCTCTTCGCACCTAATCTCTTGGACTCAAATCACGACCGTTCTTTGTAGAACCAACTCCCTTTTTATGTGCGAATAACTGAAGGTTCATCTTCATCATGTTGTTACACCTCCTTGACTTTTACTGTCAAATATCGATTGTTATAACTATGCTCAATTTCTGTTAATCCGAGAACAAGGGAATCCATAAGAAGTTTCCCTCGCTCAGTATTCGGATTTGTTTTAAAATGGATGGATACATATCCATCATCCTCTTCCGCTTCAATCTGATCTTCTGTAAACTGATCAAGAGAATTCACAGTGTTGATGATCAAGGGCAGATACAGCGGCACATACAATATCCTGTCCCTCTTCGGCATAGCCTGCATGTCCTTTGGACAGAAAATCCAGATAAGAGCCTTTTCTTCTTAACTGTAATATTGATCATAACAGCACCAGATTAAGCGTTGATCTTTTCGATTTTAACTTTTGTATACTGCTGTCTGTGACCGTTTTTCTTGTGATATCCAGTTTTTCTCTTGTATTTGTAAACGATAACTTTTTTAGCTTTTCCGTTTTCAACTACAGAAGCGGTAACACTGGCATCCTTAACGTCAGCTCCAACTTTTAAACCTTCGTTGCTAACTGCAATTACGTTATCAAAAGTAACGGTTTCACCAGCTTCAACTCCGAGCTTTTCAACTCTGATTACGTCGCCCTCGGCAACTTTGTACTGTTTACCACCTGTTGCAATAATTGCGTACATTTGTGGCACCTCCTATAGACTTTACTCGCCAAATATGGTGGAATCTTTTGATTAAAATCTCTCTTAAACCTCTTTGTGCGGCATCTTTTGATTATAATAGCATGGGAGATTTGGTTTCGTCAAGGGTTTTTGGAAAAAAATTTAAAAATTTTAAAAAAATTGCTGTTATGAAAATGGGGAATGTTTCTGGTTTGCAATATGCTCCAGAAATTCCCCTAATTTCGAAATTAGTTGACTGAAAAAGGAATCGTGTTTGGTAGTACATTTTATGCGTGTTAAAAATGTTCTGATTTATCTGAGTTCTTCGATCAGGGGTTTTCTGACTTTCTGGCGGGTCATCTCCAGAATATGCAGCGGCGTAATATCTACCGCTTTGCATTTCACCGGATCTTTTCGCAGGTATTTCTGCAAGACACGTGAACAGCTCGTCGTTGTGATCCGGATTTGCATATTGATAAAGTCGATGAGAATGATCCCGGATAAATTGCGCAGGCGAAGCTGCCTTGCAATTTCTTTTGCCGCTTCCAGATTGATTTTCGATAGGTTTCTTCAGCTTTTTCTTTCCGGTAAATTTACCACTGTTTACGTCTATGGAAACGAAAGGCTTCGGTCTGCTGGATCACAAGTAAATCCGCCGCTGTTCAGCCAGATTTTTTCTTTTTGAATTTCATCCATGGCGTTTTTCCATGATTAAAGCTTATATAATGGAAGGAGTTTGTCCACGATAAAAATGGGCTTTGTTTTTCCGGCTTGTTTCTTTCAAATAAGAAGTGATCTGCTGAAAAATCTCCGGGATGTCTGTAACAATGTCTGTCCAGATTTTCGCTATAAATATCGCGGACTGGTGCCAGATAGAACCGGTTCTGTTTCGTAGAAGGCTGAAACAGGTGCGGTTTCTGCCGTGGAGGGCTGTTTTTTCAGATACTGCTTTTTCAGATAAGAAAGTTCATAAAGGATTTCAGCCTTTTTTCAGGCATGGGCGGCGTTGGTACGGACAATCAGGCCATATTCCTTATCCGGACGTGCAGCCTCTGCTTCCAGCCATTTGTTCAAAGTGTGGCGTTCTGAACCCAGTTTATTGGAAAGTCCGAACTTTTTTTTCTCCTGTAGTGAGGACCAGATATTTGCCGGAAAATTTAAGGTTTGCAGTCAGTGCGGGCTTTTGCCCTTCATGGCATCACGGTTGACCTGAACCAGGAGTTGGTCGCCTGGGCGCAAGGGTGGAATCTTTCGTCCAGAGGCATAGATGGCCTTTTGCCTCCCGAAGAGGAAAATAACCGCGATACATCCCCAAAGAACAAAGCAGCCTGGATGTTCGCAGCAATATTTTTCACCTGTCCCACATAAATATTTAAGAGATTGGACTTGTCGGAAGGTTCAGACGAAGTTCCATCTGACCTTCTTCCTCGATTCACTGCTGCACAGACAAGTTCCATTTGTCCGAGATCGCCATTCCGGTGAGGATCAGCTTATTCAACTTCTTCACCTAATGCTTCCAGCGAAACAAGCCTGCGGTCTTCTTCCGTTCCCTTGTTTGCATAAACTCTCGCGGCGTTCGATCATGTATGCGAACGGAAGTGGCTCCTCTCCCATCCATCGAAGAAAGTGTCCATGACAAGTTCCGGTTTGGTGTAGTTGGAACTTGCAGAAGCGAGCTGCATGAAAACTCCTTCTCCATCTAAGTGCATTTTATAAATAAAGGACGGATGTCTACCGTTTTTTCACTGCGCTTTGTTTTCTTGGTCACAATGATCTCCGGCTTTAGCAAAAAACGTCAATTTCTGGAACGCCAGTCAGCAGCAGGCTCTTTTTCCCCTCACGGAACTTCACCAAATAATCAGCTGCTGCCACCAAGAGACATGGCTTGCTTGCTTTTCCATCTTCTACCTGACGGGCAGAACTTTTAAAACAAACACCATCCACCATGGCGTTAAGACGTTCAAAACGGCATTTCATCTGTGGAAGGTAGCGGTAAGTTCCATATCAAAAATATTCCCCGAGACTGGTAGCCTACTCCAAGAGGAGCTGCAAAGGACATGATCATATGCGGGCTGTATCCGCCGGAAAAAGCAACCGGCAGTTCTGCACGGCGGATCGCTTTCTGGAAATAACGCATAGTATCCAGATGTCCTACAAATTTCATATGACCGGTTTTTGCAAATTTAATTCTTACTTTCACAGCACACACCTCCTTTGTATTTGAGAACGCCACAGCCGGAACATTTCTGACGGCAGTTTGGTGTTACGGTCTCTTTTTTGCCTGCTCCCATTCGTGGATCAGGAACTTCTTTGGTCACGCCTGCATCAATGAAATCCCACGGAAGGATTTCATCTGTGCTGCGTTCACGAGGTGTATAGAAATTCAATATCCACACCGGTTTCTCTGCAAATGCTTCTTTCCAGATATCATAATGGAAACTTTCGGACCAGGCATCATAAAGAGCGCCCTTTTCATAGGCTTTTAAGGATTACTTTGGAACAGCGTCTGTCGCCTCTTGCAAGGAAACCTTCCAGAACAGTGACATCCGGCTCATGCCAGTTGTAACGGATACTTCTCTGGTTCAGCTGAGAACGGATCTCATTCTTTACCACTTTGGCCTTCTCGATGAAGTCTCCCTCGCGAAACATCGGTGCCCACTGGAACGGGGTAAACGGCTTTCGGCACAAAGAAGGATGTGCTGACATTGATCTGTACCTTTCCTCTTCGCTGTTCTTTCGGAACGACTCATCATAGTAAGTTTCCGCGATCTTTCTGGGCAAGATGCGCAATTCCCTTCATGTCATCCTCAGTTTCTGTAGGAAGACCAAGCATGAAATAAAGTTTTACCTGATTCCATCCGCCCTTGAAGGCTTCTCCGGCACCATGGAGGATATCCTTCCTCGGTAAGTCCCTTTGTTGATGACATTACGCAGACGCTGAGAACCTGCCTCCGGTGCAAAAAGTCAGACTGCTTTTTTTGACATCCTGCACTTTACTCATAACATCCAGTGCAAAATGCGTCGATTCGAAGAGACGGAAGAGAAATATTTACTGCCTTTTCATTTAAATTCATCGATCAGAAAAAGTTTACGATTCCTTCCAGCTGGGACTGTAATCACTGGAGCTTAAAGAACTTAAGGAAATTTCCTCATGTCCTGTGTTCTGAAGCATGATCCTCTTGCAGATTGCCTTCAGAGTCTCCACATCGCGCTCTCTGTCGGCCGGTACACCATACCCGCCTGACAGAAACGACAGCCGCGGATACAGCCGCGCTGGATCTCCAGGGTGACACGGTCCTGTGTTGTTTTTGATAAATGGAACAACAGGTGCTTTCAATTGCGACGGTAGTCTTTAGTCCATATCGATGATCAGCTGTTTTTCAGTACTTTTTGAGGAACTCCTTCGATTTGGTGTAAAGGAAGCGATGGTGCCGTCTTCTTTGTAGGTGACATTCATAAAATGCCGGAACATAAATTCCTGGGAATCTGTGCTGCTTTCAGAAGAAAGTCCTGTCTGCTGCCGCCATTCTGCCTTATTTGCCTTATATGCATCAAACAAAGCATCATAGACAGTCTCACCTCTCCAATATAAAAGATATCAAAGAACTCTGCCATCGGTTCCGGATTATAAGCACATGCACCGCCACCGATCACGAGCGGATCATTCCCACGATCCGGTTGCCAGAAGCGGAAATGCCAGAGAGGTCCAGAACCTGAAGTACATTGGTATAGCACATCTCATATCCAAGGGTGATCCCAAGGAAATCAAACTCCTTTACAGGCTCCTGGGATTCCAGGGCAAAAGAGCGGGAATGTGTTTTCACGCATGATCTTGTCCAGATCGGTCCACGGAGAAAAAAGACGCTCACACCAGACATCCTCACTTTTATTAAACATATCATATAAGAATCATGGATGCCGAGATTTGGACATACCGATCTCATACATCCGGAAATGCCATCGCAAAGCGGGATATCTACATCATCTTGTTTTCATGACTGCATTGACCTCGCCGCCGATGTAGCGCGCGGCCTTTGTCGATCTGTAGGAGTATTTTATCGCGTAATGCTAGTTTTTCTCATAATTTTCCTTTTCACTTTTTGAAGCAAAAAATAACCTCACTGTTTCAGGGGTATGTGAGACCATTTTAATGCATTATAATGACTGTTAACAATGTTTCTTATTATAAACAGATTATCAAAGAAGTGCAAGTGTATAAAAGAAATATTCGGATAATATCCACAGGAACAAGGATTCGTTGAAACGCTGAACTTGATACAATTTAACCTGAATTATTCACGGCTTATTTTTAAAATTTCCTCTCACCCTTTTGCATGATTATAAAAAATACTCTTTCAGAATCGAAAGATCTTCACGTAAAACACCTTCCGAAACCTGCGGTTGCCAGAGAGAATTATCAAATACCATTTTTGAGCATTGCATCCGGTGTTTCCGGAGAATATGCTCCAAATCAATATTGCTTGCACCGTAAAACCAACTGTCCCAACTTCACCCAAAACCATTGCGCCACTGCACATAAAAACATGGTTCGCAGCTGAATAAAGAGTATATTCATGCAGATCGGTAATGCCAGTCTGTGCACAAAACTCGAATCAATCCTGCTTCTCCATGAAATGTTGATCGTGTCTGGTATAAATTTGATTCTCGTTGCTAAATACAATTTCGCCATTCTTGACAAGTACCGCTCTGAACGGCTCGTTACCATGCTCAACTGCCAATTTTGACAGTTCAATAGCTTTTTTCATAAACATTTCATCTTGCATTATGTTTCCTCCACAAATAGAAGATCGGATTTTACAGCTACTTTCATAGCCTCTTATTTGTATATCCATTTTTCCAAAACAGGGCTCTGGAACTTTATAGTTATTGCTTGTTATTTTAACCAACTTATGATAGTTTCATCTGTTGCATGGTTCGCATTAAATGGTCTGCACCATTTGCAGGATATTTTTTTGATTCTCACCGCGATCTCCTGCGGTTCTGTAGCTCCACTGGTTGTAAAATTGCTGCTTTTTTTCCATTTAGATTTACTTTATCCAGAAAACTGAACACTGCATTCGGAAGCGTTCCGCACCAGATCGGACTTCCTATCAGTATCCTGTCGTATACAGAAATATCAGGAATCTCCATATTCAGTTTTGGCCGCTCGTTTAACAGAATTTCTTTTAATGAGGTAAATACCGTCTTTCGATAAGACATCTGGTAAGATTTATGAGTCTTAATCTACCAGGTCTGCACCAGAAAGCTTTGTGCAATCCGTTCAGCTGCTTCTTTTTCGTCTTTCCTGTCTGTGAAAAAAATAAATAACTAATGTTTTCATTTGACATTCCTCTTTTCTACTACGATATATTTATAGCTAATGCCCTTACAACTCTAATACAGGATAATCTCTATTATAACAGGGAATTTACCCTTTCGCACGATAATATTAAAAAATCAGGGCAAGTCCAAAATATCAGACCTGCCCATTTACAATATTTTTATTTATTTCATTGTGCCATAAATTTTCATCAATCCACTCCTGGACATCTTTTTTCGCTTATCTTAACCAGACGGGCAATCGTCTTTACATCCATGCCCTCTTCTGCCATGGAAAGGGCTGTTTCTTTTGCTTTCTTGAGTTCACCTTTCTCTATACCGCGTTTTTCGCCGCTTTCCATTCCTCGCTGTAAATTTTCTCCATTTCACGGCACATAAGCTCAACTCTTTCTGTGTGTCCTTCCATTCATCAAAATCCTATCCCGGATTTAAAGTGTTCATGTCCATCAGTCCGCCCCGTGGTAACGTGCCTTCATTTGGTTTTATCCTAACATTAATGAGATTCCTTTACAAGCTACTTTTTGTTCTTCTTGCCATATACTAACTTCAATATAAAAAGCAAAAGATTAAAATCCATCCAATTATTCCCACTTATATTCCCACAATTGATAATAATATCCAAGAATCACTCCACCAAGTACCAGCAATGCCCTTGACACAATTAATGCAATCAATATTTTCCTCATCGCCTATTCCTCCATAATGAATGTTTTAATGCTTCGGCATTCAATCGTTTATTTACTCGTTCAACTGGAAATCTGTCCTCCATGCCAACTATTTCAAACAAATTTGATGGCAATTCCTTTTCTCCAATTAAAGTGAGATAGTCATCAACTGCTTCCTACGGTCAATCATAATCTTTGCCATGACCAGCCCAATGCCGATTACCTCTTTCTTTTTTAACGGAAACCAATATTCTTCACCATTCTCAATGTCCATATAGTTTTGCATAGTTACCAATATTCTTCTGAAAAGCATGATCATTGAAATAAATTGTTTTCCTGGTATTTGAAGTTTGTACATACCCAATCCATGCCGCACCATCATCCGAATATCCAGTTTTGAGTTCAATATACATTAACCCTTTTTTAATCATTTTATCAACCTCCAGATTGTTTTTCGATCAGATTCCATAGTGAATCATCCATTTATTTTTATCCAACGCCTGCTCTAATAATTTCTTTAATTCATTCAATCAGAAATATCTGCAATGACATCAATAAACGCTTTTAACGAGTCAGGTGGAATCAATGTAATACCATAATATGCAAGCCCTTTGCCTTTAGCAGAAAGCGTGTGCCAATAAAAGTCAATGGTGCTAAGTCTCTCAACAATGTTTGCTAAGTCGTCATCATCAACAGAAATGCAGGTATATTTCCATTTGTTCATATTCGTCATAATGCTTGCCTTTCTTAGGGGCATCCAGCATAATTCCAAATTCATGTTTCTGCCATATACACCACCTCCACAAATCCTAATGTTCTAATTTTCTTGGCTGCATTTTTTCTTTCCTCGCAGATAAAAAAAAGAGTCCTTCACCATCCTCCTGGGGGGGAGGGGACACTTATTGACTTGCTTGTAGGCAAGTACAATTCTAACCATCCATTTTTTCGAATTTATGTACTTCTGTTGCTACTTTCTTTTTAACGTAGTCATCCAAAAATTTCTAACTTCTGTTGACTTCCTGATCACTTACTCATCTCCCAGTCATTTCTCTCCGATTTTTCTGTAGACCTTTAAATAACTTACTTCCCTGTCAAGTCATTCAGACCTTTAAATTTCGTGGGTCTTTAATCAATTTATTTCCCGTAGAGTCATCTCGCCTCCCAATTTCCAGCAATACGTAACTGAACGAAGTACAATTGA
>VOFG01003625.1_pt1 | contig 40434 bp, 59 predicted proteins | sample 5384171 | NCBI WGS metagenome assembly VOFG01 (sample SAMN12384726, study PRJNA508395) | human gut metagenome | isolation source: healthy gut F | host: Homo sapiens
GGAGAAACGTTACCCGGAAACGACGCAACAAAGCGGACGAGTTGGGGTCCTGGTTTCGCGGCTGGCACTGATGCTGGCGCTGGCAGTTCTGGTGCTGACGGTAAGAACCTGCTGCCCTACGCGGTAGAGCAGGTGAAGGACTGGCTGGGATTCGGAAAAACGGCAGAGCGCGCGCGGCATTTTCTGCGCTGTCCGGGCGCGCTGTCCGAGGGGACGGCGTTGTCGCGGCGTTTGCCGAGTCCTATCAGACGCTTGCTGGTGAAACGCCTTGAGATCGCGCCCGGTTTTATTGCCGCACTGTGCCTGCTGCGGTTGCTGGTTGAGCCGGGTGTTTTCTGGAGCTTTCTTGCGGCGGCAGCGGCGCATGAGGCGGGGCATCTGACAGCGGCGTTTGCCTTGCGTGTAAAGGTGACGGGGATTCGGCTGGACGCGCTTCACGCGAGAATCCGGATGCAGGCCTCCAGCTACCGGCAGGGAGACAATCTGCGCGCTGGCAGGACCGGCGGCAAGTGTGCTACTTTGTATTGCCATGAGAAAGGCGTACCCGTGCGTGCGCGGCAATCAGCCTGCTGCTGGGGCTTTTTAACGCGCTTCCGGTATTTCCGCTCGACGGCGGACGGGCGCTGCGTGCAATGCTGGGGCTTTTCCTGCCGCTTTCGCGCGCGGAGGCGATTTCCGGCTGGATCGGTCTTGCGGTGTGCGCGGCGGGGCTCGTGGGCGCGCTGCTCGGCGTCCGGAAATTTGGACTGGGTATGATGCCAGTGGCGGTCTGGGGCATTTTACTGCTGCGGGTTTTGCGCTATGCGCAGGAAGAGGGGCTTGTTTCTTACCTGCCGGTAAGGTATAATGTCAAAGACTATGAGAAATTTGAGGTAGAGCTATGACGGATACCCTGCACAGAATTCTGCCGCAGGTGCAGAAGCCCGCACGCTATGTCGGCGGCGAGTACAACCAGATTGTAAAGGACAAGCGAGACGTGGACGTGCGCGTGGCGTTCTGTTTTCCGGACACGTATGAGATCGGCATGTCCAACATCGGCATGCGCATTTTGTACGGGCTGATGAACGAACTGCCGGGCGTGTGGTGCGAGCGTGTGTTTGCGCCCTGGGGCGACATGGAAGAAAAAATGCGTGAGCATGCCATTCCGCTTTACGCGCTGGAAAGCCACGACCCGGTCCGGGCGTTTGATCTGATTGCGTTTACGATCGGCTATGAAATGAGCTACACCAACATTTTGAATATGCTGGACCTTTCCGGCGTGCCGCTGCTGGCACGCGAGCGGAAGGAATTGGAAAACATCGTTTTTACCGGCGGCGTGTGCGCGGTGAACCCGGAGCCGCTGGCAGATTTCATTGACTTTTTCTCGTTCGGAGAAGGCGAGGAAATCACGAAGGAAATTCTCGCCTGCTACCGGCAGGCAAAAAAAGACGGCTGCTCCAAGGAAGAATTTCTGCTGCGTATAAGCCGGATTGACGGGGTCTATGTGCCGTCATTTTATGAGCACAGCTACAACCCGGACGGAATGCTTGCTGCCATCACGCCGAAAAACGGCGCGCCCGCGAAGGTCAGAAAGCGCATCGTGCAGGACATGGATGCGGCGTATTTCCCGACAAAGACGATCGTTCCGTCGACGGAAATTGTCCACGACCGGACGAATCTGGAGCTTTTCCGCGGCTGCATCCGCGGCTGCCGGTTCTGTCAGGCAGGATTCTGCTACCGCCCGGTGCGCGCGAAAGGCGTGGACACGCTCTGCCGGCAGGCGATCGAGTCGCTGGAGGACTCCGGAAACAGCGAGATGACGCTGGCAAGCCTGTCGACCTCCGACTACCGGTATCTTCCGGCGCTGGCAGACCGGCTGCTCGATTACTGCGAGCCGCGCAAGATCAATCTGTCTCTTCCGAGCCTGCGCGCGGACAATTTCTCACGTGAGCTGATGCTGCGCGTGCAGAAGGTGCGCAAGAGCGGACTGACCTTTGCGCCCGAGGCTGGCTCTCAGCGCCTGCGTGACGCGATCAACAAAAATGTCACCGAGCATGAGATTCTGGAAACCTGCGCCACGGCATTCTCCGGCGGCTGGAACAGCGTGAAGCTCTATTTCATGCTGGGGCTTCCGACCGAGACCGATGAGGATGTGATGGCAATTGCGGAGCTGGTCAACAAAATTGTCCACTGCTGGCGCGAAACCGCGTCGAACAAAAAGCGGCGGCTGTCAATCAATCTTGCCACGGCGTTTTTTGTGCCGAAGCCCTTTACGCCGTTTCAGTGGGAGCAGCAGATCAGCTCTGATGAATATCTGCGGCGCGTGCATCTGCTGCAAAGCTGTCTGACGGCGCGCGGCGTCGACTACCGCTACCACGAAAGTGACCTCAGCCGGCTCGAGGCGGTGCTGGCACGCGGCGACCGGCGGCTTTCAGGGTGCTGCTGCGCGCGCATGAGCTGGGCTGCAAACTGGACGGCTGGGATGAATATTTCCGGTACGATCTCTGGCTGCAGGCGTTTTCCGACTGCGGCGTAGACCCCGATTTTTATACCACGCGCGGCTTTGCAGAGGACGAAATCCTTCCCTGGCAGACGATGGACGTCGGCGTGAGCCGGGCGTTCTTCCTGCGCGAGCGGGCGCTGGCATACCAGTCGGTCACGACGCCCGACTGCCGCACGAAATGCGCCGGGTGCGGGGCGCGGGCACTGAGCGAAAGAGGGGTGTGCGATGAATAGACTGCTGTTTGAAAAACGCGGCGACGCGGTGTATCTGTCGCATCTGGACCTGATGCGCGTGTTTCAGCGCGCGTTCAAGCGCGCAGATATTCTGATCTGGCACTCGCAGGGCTTCAGCCCCCGGGCGTATGTTTCCATTGCGCTGCCGCTTCCGGTCGGCATGGAGAGCCGGTGCGAGATTCTGGACTTTGAAATTGAAGACGGCGCGGTGGAGCTGCCGGCGCTTGCCGGACGGCTGAACGCGGTGCTGCCCGCGGGCATCCGGGTCTTATCGGCGTATGAGAGCGCGCGCAAGGTCAAGGAGCTGACGCGTCTGCAGGCGGAGGTCACGCTCGAATATGACGGCGGGATTCCGGAAGGCGCGCAGCAGGCGCTCGGCGCGTTTTTTGCACGCGAAAGTATCGTCATTACCAAGCACAGCAAGAAGGGCGACAAAGAGGTCGACATCAAGCCGCTGCTGCATTCGCTGGAAATGACTGCCCGGAACCAAAACGAGCTGCGGCTGGTATGCGTATTGTCGGCGCAGAATCCGGGGCTCAATCCGCAGCTGCTGGTTTCGGCAATCGAAACGTATCTGCCGGAAAGGAAGCCGGACTTTGCGCGCATCTGCCGCATGGAGGTACTGGACGACGGGAATACCCCGTTCCGATAAGAGGAGAAAGATATGCACGGACACGTTACCCTTTTGAGCTGGACGCCGGACATGGAGGCGATGATTGCCTCCGGCGGCAGAATTTCCACCATGGACGGCACAGCGGATGAAATCCGCGCAAAATCTCTTGCCGCCGGAAAAGAGAAAATGAAAAGCTGATCGGAAAGGTTCTGTCCTCGGGGCACACGTCCGTTCTGGAACACGGCTATGTCAATCTGGCGTTTGAGAACGTGTCGGTGCTTGCCGAGCAGTTTCTGATTGAATTCCGCCTTGCTTCGTTCACGGTCAAGTCGCGCCGCTATGTCGACTTTTCCGGCGCGGGCTATGTTGCGCCGGAGCTTCCGTCGCCGCAGGCGCAGGCACTGTTTGACGAGACAGTCCGGGAACTGTTCCGGATTTACGACGAGCTGGAAGCGGCAGGCGTGCCGAAGGAGGACGCGCGGTTTGTGCTGCCGTACTGCTTCTGCAGCAACTTCTTCTGCTCGATGAACGCGCGCGAGTTGGTCCATGTGATGAACGAGCTGCGCTATGGGCGCGGAAAGGAAATCCGGGAGCTTCAGGAGCTGGGCGAGAGCCTGTTTTCCCAGTGCGAAGAGAAGCTGCCGTTTCTTGCGGTCAGAAAGCCGGGGCGTATGAAAAGCGCCGCTGCCGCTTCGTACAGGAAAACTGCTGGAACCGGAAGCACAGGTAACGCTTCTGGATGGAACGCAGGAACCGGAGAGACTGATCTGCCGCGCCGCATACCTTGCGCGCGGACAGCAGATGCCGGAGCTGACGCAGCGGGAGCAGACGGAGCTTCTGCGCGCGCTGCTGCAGGGAAACCGCAAGCGCGAGCTGGAGCAGGCGAGCTTTACGCTTCTGTATGGCGGCATGTCTCTTGCCGCGCTGACATCTGACGCGCCACCGGATGCAGTCGCTTGCCGCGCCGGATTTGCTTGCAAACGCGCGGTATGATCCTATGTGCTGCCAGAAAGCGTCCGCGAGGCGGGACTGCAGGCGCGCTACTGCGAGGCATTTTCACTGGCAGGCGAGGCGGCAGGGAAGCTCGCTTCCATGAATGCCGGAACGGACGCGCTGTGCTATCTTCTGGTCAGCGGGCTCCGGGTGCCGGTCGTCTCGACAATGAACGCGGGCGAGCTATACACCTACTTCCGCCTGCGCACGTGTCAGAGGGCACAGTGGGAAATCCGGGAGCTGGCGACCGAGGCGCTGCGCGTTCTGCGGCAGGCGCACCCGATGCTTTTTTCGCTCTACGGTCCGACATGCTTTGTCTCCGGCACCTGCCCGGAGGGCAGAATGTGCTGCGGGAAGACGGCGCGGGTCCGCGAAGTGTTTGCCGGAAAGCTGTAATAGAAACGTCCTGCGGTGCTGTTTGTGCAGCGCTGCGGGGCGTTTTTTCTTAGGAATTCTTAATTTTTCTGGGAAATGCCGGATATCATGCTATACTGGAAAACAAACGTTCCTGCCGCGCAGACTTTTTGCGCCGGAAGGGAACCGGGCAGGGCGTGAGAACGTCCAAACAAAGAAGGGAGAAATACATACGATAAGTTCACATAATCTTGATTCCGGAATGGAAAGGAGCACACATATGAACGCAAAACGATGGATGGCGCTGTTTCTGGCGCTGACGCTGGCAATCACCATGCTTGCCGGCTGTACAAAGAAAACCGAAACACCGGTGGCGGACCCCGAGCAGGGACAGACGGAGCAGGAGCCGGAGCAGGAAACGCAGAACCAGACGCAGCCTGTTACGCCGCAGCAGCCGGAGCAGGAAGATAAGCCGCAGCCGGAAGAGCCGACGCCCGACGAGCCGCAGGACGAGCAGCAGCCGGTGCAGGAGCCGGAGCTGACCCCGAGCAGAAGCGGCGGCGGACCATTGAAACACGTGTCGCCGAAGCTACCGTCTGGGCGCGTGATGAGGAATACAACAATCCGTTCACCGAAGAAGCGGTGCGGACCTATCTGACAAGTTTTTGTTTGACCGCTGGGATGATCCGCAGACGCCGGTCTGCGCCTATTTTGAGGCGGACGATTTCCGGCTGAATCTCTATCAGAACACGCTGGATGAATATTTCTGCGTGCTTTCCCATACAGATACGCTCGACGAGCTGACCATCCGCGTGGACAAAAACGGCGCGCAGATGATCACCCCTTCTGCTGCGGTTGCAGATCCGCCGAAAATTTCCGAAGCGGTATCTGACCTTGTGGACGGTGCAAAATTTGACAAGCGCTACGATGGGTATTACTTTGACGACAAGATGGACGCGGAAAAGAACAGGGTTTTCCGGGCTTACGCCGCGCGGGCGCATCCATGCGTTCAAACAGACGATAGAAAAAAAACAAGGACGATTGGAAGGTTGTTCTGGACGATGCGTTCCGCACGAGCGTTTCGTTCAACGAAAACGACCAGTTTGTCTTCGAACTGCAGGGAAAGAGCACCTACTGGCTCGAGCTTCGCTATCGCCCGGAGTGCGGCGTGTGGTCGGATGTCAGTCTGGTGCCGACGTTTACAGATGGTCAGGCGAACTGGAAGCCGGACGAGGGAAAGCTGACAGACGATTACCTCCTTTCTCTGGTCACCTCGCTGGAGCTTGGCATGACGGCAGCGCCGTTAACCTTTGACCGCCCGAAGGATCTGACGCAGCAACAGCTGTGGCTCATGTTCCTGCTGCTTATGCCGAAAGCCGAACTGGAAGCAACGTATGACAAACAGGACGGCATGTATCACATCACGCAGAAGATGATGGAAAACACGCTCATTTCGTATCTCGAGTATTTCCGGTTTGATATCACGAAGAACCCGGGCTATTCTGAGACGCTGGGCGAGATTGTTGTACCGACGGTCTCCGGCTTCGGCGGCGGGATGCTGGCAAAGCTGCGCGAAAGGCATGTCTACGGCAGCACCGTGACGTTTACGGTTGACTATTATGCAGGAGACGATGTGGGTTTCACAGCGCCAGAGTACGCGAAGACCTACACCCTCACGTTCTTCTACGGGCGGTACCGCTATGAATCTGCCGTAGAAGCGGCATAACACAAAACACAGACGCACACCTTCGGAGAAACAGGAAGCTTTGAAACGGACGGTTGGATGAAAGGGCGCTTTTTATGAAAAATATGGATGGATTTCCCTGATGCTCTGCGTGCTTCTGCTGCTTGGCGGCTGCGCGAAGGAGCAGGAGGCGGCGGTCCAGCCGCCGGAATTTCCGCTTGACGAGCAGACAGTTTTCGATGCGTTTGAAGACGCGGGCTTTTCCGTGAGCCTGTCGGAGGAGGACACGGAAGCGCAGCCGACCAGGTGCGCGTCACGCTGCAGACAGAGAGAACCTACGCCGAGGGCGGCGGTCATATACTGGTCGCGTCCGTTCTGACTGCCAATACGGAGCAGGGACGGGCGATGACGCTCTCCTATTGGGGCGACGAGGAAACAGCGCCGGCTGCAAATCTGGACGACTGGAAAAAGCAGCGGCAGCTGAGACGTTCTACGGATTGAAATCTGGCGTGCTGTATGGGGCGCTGTCGGGATGCAGGTCGATGGCGAGAACATCAAGCTGGAAGCGGCAGTGGACGGCGGGTACTGCCGGGTGACGTATTGGGAAGAAAAAGCGTGGCTGAACATCTATCTCACGCCCTCGCGCGAGGCAGCGGCGCTGCTTCTGGATGCGCCCAGGTGCCAGGTGGTGCTCCGGACTTTCTGGACGACGGACGACCAGGGGCGCTATACTACCGTGTTCCAGCCGTACATGGAGGCGTGCGCTGGCAAAGAGCAACGAAAGAGGGCACGCAGCGTGTATTACGAGGAGTCGTACCGCGCGTATTATGACGGCTTTTCCAGTCTTGTGACGCAGGACTGCATCGAAACGTGGATGACGAACCAGGAGCCTTTTTAAATACGACAAGCTTGCGCTGGAAAACGGCTGCACAATCACGCCGGGCGAGGCGAAGTTCGAAATTTGCAAGCTGTATGACGACGCGGTGACATACTCGTTTGAGCTGCCGCTTACCATCACGCAGGACACCGGCGAAACCAGTGAGCGGACCCTTACCGGTCAGGTGCAGCTGGACCTTGTACAGAATCAGGTCTCAAAAATTACCTACGATGCAATGGATCTGTTTCCGGAGGGAAATAGATATGGCGCTGGTATTCGATGATCGATATCATCCGCGCGAGGAAAGCGCCGAGGCGCTGCAAAGGCTGTTTGACGTCTGTTTTGATTCTGCCGACGCGTTTTCTCTGTCTCGCGCCGCATGGGCAAGGCAGGATCATACGTTGGAGCGGGCGCTGGAGCCGTATGTGCTGCGGCGGCTTCGGACGACGCGGTGGTTCTGCTACTATACGGCAAACTCAATCCGCAGCGCATTGCGCTTTACCCGCTGAACGAGCAGACAAAAAGCATCCTGCGCGCGCAGTATCGCGGGCTGTTTCTGGAGGATTGGGCGGGAGACTTCCGCGCTGGGTTCCGTCGATGGAAGATCTGTGCTTTTTCAGAAACGGAACGCTTCTGCTCGGAACGGTCTCACATGAGCGCATCTGCATAGCGTATCCGGAAGACGGCGAGCTTGCGCAGCGCTTTCAGGACGCCATCTGCGGCTGGGGAGAAGCGGACGATCTGGAGCAGGAGCATATCATGCTGCCGGAGACTTAGGGCAACACCGCGCAATTGCGTCTTCGCGCTTCGGCGGATCTTTTCCGCCAATTCTTCGGTTTGAAAAGTTTGAAATACATACAGTATTCCGGCACTTTTCAAATCTCGACTTGACGAAAAATCTCTCGCCGAATCTGCTTGCCGAATTGTGCGGTGCTGCCTTAGACAAAAACCGCATCCACCGTCGGTGGATGCGGTTTTGTGTTATTCGGAAGGCTCCTGCTCATGAAGAGGCTTGCCGGATTGCAAGGCTTCGTGTTCCTTTTGCAGCTCCTCGTGAAGCTCTAAAGAATTCCAGCCCTGATTCGTCTCGGTCAGCACCGCTTTCAGCGGAACCGCGGGCAGACGCGAGGCTCTGAGCAGCGACAGAAAGGCGTTTACCATCGGCTGCGAGAAGTCGCACAGAACCAGCATCAGCTCCGGAAAGCCTTCTTCGTCGTAGACGCTTTCAAAACTTCCGAGGGTTCCAACGAACGAGCCGAGGCTTTGCAGATACTCCCGCTTTTCTACCGGGCGGACCTTCACGCCGAGCTTCATCGCCGCCATGCGGAGCTTTGAAAGGTGCTTTGCCGGAAAGTTATAGGCAAGAATCAGCTGCGTCATGTTGACACCTCCTGCGGCTTGCGAAGGAAACCAAAGTAGACGATCATTGCGGCAATTGCCCAGAAGTAGACCATCATATACGGCTCTTCGAAGATGTTTTCAAAGAAGCAGTGGACCAGCACGCCGCAAAGACCGCAGAACATGCCGACGACGAGCGGATAATTGCGGCTCTGCTTCGCCTTCCACTGCGCGCCTGTGCGGCAGATGCTCCGGCAGGAGGTTACGATCATGCCGAGCTGCATCAGGAATGAACGCGCCTAGTCCCAGATAGCCGGTTTCCACCATCGTTTTGAGATAGTAGTTGTCGATATAGAAGTACTGGATGTAGTCGAGCACTTTGTTCTGCACGGCGACCGCGCCGCCGAACATGCCGTGCCCCACACCGGTCCAGACGCCGTTTGCTTCCAGAAGTTCCAGACCCAGCGCCCATCTGCCGCCGCGTCCGCCGTTGGTGTTGGCGTCGACGAAATCCTGCGTGAACAGAAAGCCGATGCGTGTGCGCACAAACGGAACCAGCACCAGAAGCACCAGCCCTGCCGCCAGCGGCAGGAACAGCCTGCGGTCGACAAGCAGGATGAACAGCACGATTGCAAGAGCCATTGCCACCCACGCGCCGCGCGACATCGTAAACAGGCAGGCAAAGCACATGCTGAACGCTGCGACCCACGCGAGGACCTTATATTTCGGCTTTTCCGCGTAGTAGGCGAGCGCTGCCGTCATCGGAACGAACATGCCCATGAAGTCGCCCATGATGTTGGGGCTGCCGAAGATCGAGTAGACTCTTGTGCGCACTGCCGTCTCCGCCTGCGCAACCCAGCTGGCAGGCATGGGCGCCTTGGTGATATACTGATAGATGCCGTGCAGCGAGAGCACAAAAGAAAGCGCCACCAGCGTCAGATAGAGCGTCATGCAGTCGCGGTCGTTGCGGATCAGCCGCGTGACGAGATAGAACCACAGAAGGTACTGGCACGTTGCGCGGAAGCCCGCAATCTGAATGGAAAGATACGGGCAGACGATGCACAAAAAGCACGAAGCAGACCGTGAGGAAAATTGCCACCGGGAAATCGAGCGGGTTGAGATTCGGGGAAATTGCAGACGGCGCTTTTTTTGCGCTCCCAGATCAGCCAGACAATGCACAGCAGCAGCAGCGCCTCGTCCCAGACCGAAGAGACGACCGGAATTGCCAGCACATCGCGCAGCACGTAGTCGATGAGAACATAAAGCCCGATGGCAAAGAGCAAAACCGCCGTCATGCCGCCGGAAAACAGCCAGCCGAGGATGCGGCTGTCGCGCCCGCAGGTAAAAACGCTGCGGTATACCCGGTAGAGAACGGAGCTTTCTACCCAACGGGCGGTCGATTTGCGTGCACACAGACGTTCGTTGCAATCGGAAAGTAGGCGCCTTGTGCGGCTTTCGTCAATCTGCACCGTGCCGGACGAGAGGCAGCGGTGCAGAAAAGCGGCGAGCTTGCTGCTTTCCCAGCAGACGGAAATTCCGCGGCGCACGCGGCTGCCGTCTGCCACGCGGGGAGAACCATGCAAAATCGCAAGCGCCCACCGGTACAGAAAGCAGCCCTGCAGCAGGTTACCCATTGTCTGCCTCCATGTCGGAAATAATGCCGGTCAGCTCAAACTCGCTGGTTTTGAGAATGTATTCATAGCCTACGCGCACCTCCTGGCTGCCAACGGTCCAGACATTGCCGGAGTAGGTCGCGGTCGCCTTGACTGTGACGCTGAGATCGACGTGACCGAGCGTGCGGATGGAGGAGGCTGCCTCGCAGCCGGTGACCTCTGCAGAGACGAGCTTGGCATTGTTGACAAGCTGCTTGCCGATCTGCGTCTCGGCAAACTGCGCGACCTCGGCGGGCTGGTCCTCAAAAAGAACGGTGAAGGTCATCTCATGCGTGTTGTCGGAAACCGAAGCCGCTGCCTTTTGCCGACGAGCTTCCAGCCGACGGCTGCGACGACTGCCACAACGAGAACAATCACCAGAAGGTCAATCAGATTGATTTTGCCGAACAGACGACCCTTTTCATCAATAATTTTCATACGTGCCTCCAGTTACTTGGGATTTGGTTGATTCCGCATGGAAAATAGACTATAATAATACAGCCTGTGTGCCGGAAAAACCGGCGCTCCCGATATTTTATCCCAAAACAGCAAAAGAAACAAGAGCCAGTTTCGGCTTGAGAGGTTTTTATGAAGATTATCCATCTGATTTCCGGCGGCGACGTCGGCGGGGCAAAGACGCATGTGCTGTCGCTGCTGGAAGGACTCGGCAGAACGCAGACCGTGCGCCTCGTGTGCTTCACGGCGGGCGCGTTCGCAGACGACGCAAAGGCGATGGGCATCGACACGCTGGTGCTCGATGGCGGCGTCAGAAGCAGCATCCGCGCGCTCGAGCGCATGATTCAAGAAGAACGCTTTGATATTGTCCACTGCCACGGCTCGCGCGCGAATATGATCGGCGCGATTTTAAAGAGGACCATCAACGTTCCGATTGTCACGACCGTCCATTCGGACTATCGGCTCGACTATCTGGGGCGTCCGTTCCACCGCCTTCACCTACGGCACGATCAACACCATCAGCCTTCGCATGTTCGACTATCACATCGGCGTGTCCGACGCGATGGTCCAGCTGCTCATTTCCAGAGGCTTTAATCCGCAGAAGCTGTTTTCGATTTACAACGGCGTGGCGTTTCCGCCGGAAAAGCCGCGGCTTTCGCGTGAGGCGTACCTCGAGAGCCTCGGCGTAAGCTATGATGAAGACACCGTCGTTTTCGGCATTGCCGCGCGTTTGAACCCCGTCAAGGACATTGCGACGCTGATTCGCGGCTTTGCCGGTGCGTGCAGAAAGTGTCCCAATATCCGCCTTGTTATTGCGGGAGACGGCGAGGAGCGGCAGATGCTGGAAGCTCTTGCAAAAGAAACCTGCCCGGCGGGAAGCGTTGTGTTTGCCGGCTGGGTGAAGGACACGGACAGCTTTTACCATGCCATCGACGTCAACATGCTGACGTCTCTTTCCGAAGGCTCGCCGTATGCGCTGGTTGAGGGCGCGCGGATGCGCTGCGCGACGATTGCGACCAGCGTCGGCGGCATTCCCTATATGATGGAGTCCGGCGTGACGGGACTTTTGTTTACGCCGCGCGACGTCGAGACGCTGACAAGCTATATGGTAAGGCTCGTCGAGAACCCCGCGTTCCGGAGAAAGCTTGGCGAGAACTTCTATGAAAAGGCAGAGCAGGTTTATTCCGCCGAAGCGACGGTCCGGCACCAGCTGGAAATCTACCGGACGATTCTGCGGCAGACGGCGCGACCGAAGGAAAAACGCCGCGGCGTCATGATCTGCGGCGCCTACGGCAAGAAACGCCGGAGACGAGGCAATTCTGAAGGCAATCTTGCGCCAGCTGCAGCACATTGACCCCGACATGCCGGTCTGCGTGCTGTCGCATAACCCGAAGGCGACGCGGCTGACGCACCACGTGGGCGCGGTGTATGTCTTCAATCCGTTCTCGTTCCTTCCGGTCATGCGCCGCACAAAGCTCTATATTTCGGGCGGCGGCAGCCTCATTTCAGAACCAGACGAGCACGCGCAGCCTCAACTATTATTTACTCAGCATCCGCCTGGCAAAGCTCACCGGCAACCGCGTCCTGATGTATGGCTGCGGCATCGGACCTGTCAGCGGCGAGGGCTGCCGCAAAAGCGCCGCGCGCGTCATCGACCGGAACGTCGACGCCATCACGCTGCGGGAGGATCTGTCGGCGGAGGAGCTGAAAACGATGGGTGTGACGAAGCCGAAGGTCTATGTGACGGCAGACCCTGCGCTTCTTCTGGAGGCTGGCTCGGAGGGGGCGGTCGATGGGTTCCTTCTCGGCAATAACATAGACCCCGCCGGGCGCTATGCGCTTTTCGTGCTGCGCGAGTGGCAGGGGTTTGCGGCGAAAAAAAGCAGGCGTTTGTGCAAAGCGCGAAGCATGTCAAAGACGCCTACGGTCTCACGCCCATCTTCTTCGCGCTCGAACCGGGCAGAGACCTTCCGCCCAGCCGGGAGGTTGCGCGGGAACTGCCGTTCGAGTGCCCGATGCTTTCCGCGCCGGCGGACGAGAAGCTGATCATTGGTATGATGAAAAAGATGCAGGTTGTCGTCTCCATGCGCCTGCACGCGCTGATTTTCGCGTCCAGCGTCGCAGCGCCGCTCGTCGCCGTGTCCTATGACCCGAAGGTTACGGGCTTCATGCACTACATCGGACAGAAGCACTGCGTGTATTTTGAGGACGTGACGGCAGAAAACCTCTGCGCGCTCATTGACGGGGCGCTCACCGAGCGCAGTGAATACAGCGTCGACAGATTGCGCGCGTTTGCCGCGCAGAATGAAGAAATTGCGAAGGAGCTTCTGGAGGAACCGATATGAAGCAGATTGTTTGTCTGGCAACGTCCCCGTGGTACCCGATTCCGACCCGCAAGCAGCAGGTCATGAGCCGGATGCCGGACGCGGAGATTTTATACTTTGACCCCTCGGCGACGATCATCGCGCCGCTGCGCGATAAGAGCACGAAGCCGCTCATGACGGCGTGGAAGGAACCCGGCGAAAAGGTCCGGGACAATATTACCGTCTACCGGCTGCCGCCGGTGCTGCCGTTTTTCAACAAATGCCGCGCCATCAACCGCATCAACCAGAAGCGCATTGCACCTTTGTGTGCGAGAAGATGAAAGAGCACGGCTTTTCCAAGCCGCTTCTGTGGGTCTACTCTCCGGTGACGGTCGACTGTGTGGACCTGATTGCGCATGAAGCTCTGGTCTATGACTGCGTGGACCGGCACTCCGCCTACGGCGGGCTCATGAATCCGGCGCTGGTCGACGCGATGGAGCTGGAGCTGGCGGCAAAGACAGACATGACGTTTGCAACGGCGGCATCTTTAGCCGAGCGCTTGAAATCCGCGCAGCCGGAGGCGGAGTTCATTCCGAACGGGGCAAACTTCGAGCGCTTTTTTGAAGCGTCGAAGCCGCAGCCGGTGCCGGAGGATCTGCAGAAGATTCCGCACCCGATCTTCGGCTTTGTCGGTGCGCTGCAGACCTGCATCGAGTATGGCTTTGTGGAGGCGGCTGCGAAGGCGAGACCTGATTGGCAGTTTGTCTGGATCGGAAACGAGAAGCCGGGCGCGGATTTAAGCGCGCTGCGCGCGATGCCGAACGTACAGTTTCTGGGCGTGAAGCCGAACGCGGAGCTTCCGAAGTATCTGGCGCAGTTTGACGTGTGCCTGAACCTCTTTGACGCGGGACCCTTGAGCAAGGATGTGAGCCCGCTGAAGTTCTATGAGTATCTGGCGACGGGCAAGCCGATTGTCTCCACGCGCCAGCCCGATCAGGTGCTGCAATTTTCCGATATCATCCACATTGCGGACGACGCGAAAAGCTTCGAGGCGGCATGCGAGGCAGCGCTCGGAGATACGCAGCCCGAGCGGACGCAGCTTCGCATCGAGGCGGGCAGAAACAGCTCGTGGGACGCGCGCGTGGGCGAGATGTGCGCGGTGCTGCGCAAAAAAGGAATCCTGTAACAAAAGGGGAGTGCCGGGCGGCACTCCCTTCTCTTATTTGCTGGCTGTCCGGCTGCATGCGGTGCAGCTCTCGGACGGCGGGATGGACGTGTCGTTCTTTCCGGGGAAAGAACGCGTCCATCGGGAAATCGATCTGGCTAAACACTTCGCAGGGATTTTCGTCCGACGTACCGGAGACATTCGGGCAGCTTTTGGTGGGGATGCAGTAGTCGAAGGTCGGAATGAGCAGCTGCGTGCCGCGCTCCAGGCGGGCGATGGAGAACTGACCGATGGTAACAAGCAGACGCTTGCACTCGCCGCCGAGCACCAGCTCCTCTTCAAAGCAGTCGAGAATCCCCTGCGGAACCTGGGGGGTGTCGCTTGCGCAGCAGTTGCAGGCGCAGACCTCCTGCACGCGAGAGCCAAGAATCATCGGGTCGACGACCTCGACGATGGCCTCGGGGACGCTCGCCTCCTGCAGGCTCTTTTTGCAAAGGCAGCTTTTGTAGCTGCGGCTGGAGTAGATTCTCGCGGTCGTCTCGCCGCCGAAGAGAACGAGGCGCTTGAGAAGACAGCAAGGCCGGTGATGGTGCAGGGACGCCCTGCCTGCATGACGGCGTCGGCAATGACGCGGTAATAGTAGGTGATGTCCACGGTGTAGTACCCGGCAGAGTAGGGAACCGGGTCGAGCTGGATGGCGACGTGCATGAGCTCGACAAACCGCGCCTTTGCGCTGACGGCCTTGTCAAGCGTACACTGCGACTCGACGGTTAAGTACACGTGCAGATCTTCGATGCAGTCCTTGGCCAGACAGCTGTCGGTAATCTTATCGGTATGCACGCAGACCGCCTCACGGATGCCGCTTAAGTCGCAGGCCGGCGTGCTACGGGTCGTATCAGACATACGGATAACCTCCTTTAATATGACTTTCACTACAGTTTATGCCGAAGGGCAGAAATGTGAAACACACAGAGCGAGTTTTCACGCGCTGCGATGGACAAACGCAGAAGACTATGGTAAAATACCTTATATCTATGGCTATATGAGGGAGTGCCGGTATGAAGACGGACATCATGGGAATTGCGTTTGACAACGTGACAATGCAGCAGGCGCTGGAAAAAGCCGGGGAGATCCTCGCGGGTGACAAAACCTGCTACGCGGTCACGCCGAACGCGGAGATTGCATACGAGGCTTTGCGGGATGAAAGCCTCCGGGCGCTTTTGAATGAGGCGGACCTTGTTTTGCCGGACGGCGCGGGCGTGGTGCTGGCGTCGAAGATTCTGAAAACGCCGCTGCAGCAGAAGGTTGCAGGCGTCGATTTTGCGGATGGGCTGCTCGGTATGCTGGCGCAGAACGGGAAAAGCGTGTATCTGCTCGGCAGCAAGCCCGGCATTGCCGAGCTCGCTGCGGAAAAGATGCGCGAAAAGCATCCGGGGCTTACGATCTGCGGCATGCATGACGGCTATTTCAAGGATGAAGCACCGGTGATTGCAGCGATCAACGAGGCGAAGCCGGACGTTTTTTGTCTGCCTCGGAGCTCCGAAGCAGGAGCTTTTCATGAAGCGGCACCAGAACGATCTTTCCTGCAGGCTGATGATCGGGCTCGGCGGGTCTCTGGACTCGTTCGCGGGAACAGTCAAACGCGCGCCAAAATGGATGATCAAAGCGAATCTTGAATGGCTCTACCGGCTTTATAAGGAGCCAAAGCGCTTCGGCCGGATGCTGCGGCTTCCCAAGTATCTGTGGGCGGTCGTTTGCAAAAGAATAAGAGGATAGGGAACATGGGAAAACTCATTGTATTTGAAGGAACCGACGGCACGGGAAAATCTACCCAGTACGCGCGTGCGTGCAAGCGGCTCGAAGCGCAGGGCGTCCGGTTTCAGAACATCAAATTTCCGCAGTACGACGAGCCGTCGTCCGCGCTGATCAAGATGTATCTTGCGGGTGAATTCGGGAAGGACCCGGATGCCATCAACCCCTACGCCGCGTCGAACTTTTACGCGGTCGACCGGTACGCCGGCTTTGCGCGCGGCTGGAAGGATTTTTATGACAAGGGCGGGCTCATTGTCTGCGACCGGTACACCACGTCCAACGCCGTCCATCAGGGCAGCAAGCTTCAAGGCGAAAAGCAGGCGGAATTTTTTACCTGGCTCTATGATCTGGAGTACGACAAGATGGGGCTTCCGAGGCCCGATTTGGTCCTCTGCCTCGATATGCCGACCGAGCTTGCGCATCTGCTGCGGGAAAAGCGCGATACGCAGGGCGTTGGCGACCGCGACATTCACGAGCATGCCGAGCAGTATCTTGCCCGCTGCCGCGAGACCGCGCCTTGCTGCGAAGCACTACGGCTGGACGCTCATTTCCTGCGTCAAGGACGGTCGTCTTCGCTCGATTGAGGACATTCACGAAGAAATTTACCGGCACATTGCGGCCTGTCTGGAGGAATAAAAATGGTTGTTATGATTTTGGGTTCCGGCTTTGAGCCGGTGGAAGCCATTGCGCCGTGCGACATTCTGCGCCGGGGCGGTGTGGAGGTTCAGCTTGCGGGCATCGGCGGCACGATGGTCGAAGCCGGGCACGGCGTCACCGTACAGGCGGACTGTACGATAGAAGAGGCGGATTTTGACCGCGCGGAGATGGTCGTTCTGCCCGGAGGACTTGGCGGCGTGCGGTCGATTCTCGGCTGCAAAGCGGTGATGGACGCGGTGGGACAGGCATATGACGACGGAAAGTTCGTCGCTGCCATCTGTGCAGGACCGACCATTCTGGCGCAGCTTCACATCACCGACGGCAAGACGGCAACCTGCTACCCCGGCTGTGAGGCGCAGATGGGAAGCGCGAAGTGCGTGGCCGCGGATGTGGCGCGCGACGGGAAAGTTATCACCGGCAGAGCCGCGGGTGCGGCGCTTGACTTCGGTCTGGCACTTTTGAGCGCGCTCCGGGGAGAGGAAGCCGCGCGCGAGATTGCCGGAGCGATTGTCTACGAACGATAAAAAGGGGAGGAACCTATGTCCGACCAAAACGAAAAAAATCTCAATCAGCCGGAGGAAGGGCAGGATGATTTTTCGTCTATGTCCATCGACGAGCTGATTGCATCGACCAAGGAGGAAATTGCCCGCATCGACCAGATGATGGGCACCTCGCGTCTGCCGCAGCAGGAAGATGCGCAGGAGCCGGCGCCCCAGCAGGGCGCGCCGCAGGCGGGTGAGGTGTCTCTGGACGACGAGACGGACGATAAAGCGAAGCCTTCGCAGAGCGAGCCGTTTGAGCCGAAGCTTCCGGAGGAATACGCAGATCTGAGTCTGGACTCCGACGAGCAGCCGGAGCAGGACGAGCAGCCACAGCGCGCGCATCTGGCGGCAGGCGTGAAGGTGCTTTTGTATGTGTGTTGCGTGCTGGCGGCATCGGTGCTGCTGGCGGTGTTCGGATGGCGGCTGGCAGACGATGTGCTGGCGCTGACCAAGCCGGACGAGGAGATCACCATCACCGTGCCCGAAAATGCAACGGTTGCGGATGTGAGCCGCGAGCTCAAAGAAAAGGGCCTCATCGAGTACGAGTGGCTGTTCCGGTTCTACTGCCTGTATTCCCATGCAGAGCGGAAAATCCAGCCCGGCACGTATGAGCTCAACCATCTCTATGACTATCACGCGCTTGTCAACGGCATGACCCCGAGCACAGGCCTTCGCGCGACGACCGAGGTCACGATTCCCGAGGGCTACGAGTGCGAGGATATTTTCGCGCTGCTGGAAGAAGCGGGCGTGGCAAGCGCCGCAGATTTGGAGCAGGCGGCGGCAAACTACGAATTTGACTATGCGTTTTTGCAGGACCTTCCCTACGGCGATAAGAACCGCCTCGAGGGCTATCTTTTCCCGGATACGTATCAGTTCTATCTGAACGACAAACCGGAAAACGTCCTCGGCAAGTTCCTGCGGAACTTTGAAAGCAAAATTACGGACGATATGTATGCGGCGCTGGACGAACTGAATGCGAAGCTGGAAGAGAAAATGCGCGCCAACGGTTTTGAGGAATCGGAAATCGAAAGCGCAAAGCTCTCGTTCCACGATGTGGTGATTGTCGCCTCGCTTGTGGAAAAGGAGACGGCGAAAACGTCAGAAAGCGCGTCGATTGCGTCGGTCATTTATAACCGCCTCTGCAGCAAGCTCTATCCGTGCCTGCAGATTGATGCGACGATTCAGTACGCGCTTGACGAGCGCAAGGAGGTCCTCTCCAACGCCGACAAGGCAATCATCAGCCCGTACAACACCTACACGAACGCGGGGCTTCCGGCAGGTCCGATTGCAAATCCCGGCATAAACTCCATCCGCGCGGCGTTGTATCCGGCGGATACGGAATACTATTTTTATGCGCTGGGAGAAGACGGCGTCAAAAGTTCAAGTTCTCGAAGACGTATTACGAGCACCAGGACTTCCTGGCAAGCCTTGCAGGCGAGACTGCGGACGAGGAAATAGGCGGTGATGCACAACAGGACACGGGCGCAGGCGGCAATGACGCGGATGCGCAGCCGGATGCAGCCGGCACGGAAGACGGAGGAAACGGCAATGGCACGTAAACCGGAGCTTCTTTGCCCGGCGGGCGATATGGAAAAAGCTGCAGATGGCGGTTTTATACGGCGCAGATGCGGTCTATCTGGCGGGTACAAGCTTCGGTATGCGCTCGTTCACCGGAAATTTTACGCCTGAGCAGCTGCCGCAGGCAATCGCGTTTGCCCACGAGCACGGCGTGCGCGTGCATGTGACGGTCAATACCATGCCGCGCAACGATGAGGCAGCCGCGCTTCCCGCGTGGCTTGAGCAGCTCGACGCGGCAGTGGTTCACCGGCGAGGAAGCGCGCCACCGCGTCACCACCTGTCAGAAGTGCATCCGCACCGGCGACATTGAAAACGTCGGCCATACGGCCCGCCACGGCACGTATTTTGAGATGCTGGGCAACTTCTCCTTCGGCGACTACTTCAAGAAGGAAGCCATTCCCTGGGCGTGGGAATTCCTGACCAGCCCCGACTGGGTCGGCCTCGAGCCGGACCGCCTCTATCCGTCCGTCTTCGCGGGCAACGAGACGACCCCCGCAGATGACGAGGCCTTCGCCATCTGGCGCGATGTGATCGGTATCCCCGAAAACCGCATCTTCCGCTTCGGCAAGGAGGATAACTTCTGGGAGCATGGCTCCGGCCCGTGCGGCCCGTGCTCGGAAATTTACTATGACCGCGGCGAGCAGTACGGCTGCGGCAAGCCCGGCTGCACCGTCGGCTGCGACTGCGACCGCTATGTCGAGGTCTGGAACATCGTCTTCTCCCAGTTCAATAACGACGGCCACGGCAATTATACCGAACTCAAGCAGAAGAACATCGACACCGGCATGGGCCTCGAGCGGCTTGCCTGCGTGTGTCAGAACGTCACGTCGCTGTTCGACGTCGACACCGTCATGAACATCACGAATAAAGTCTCCGAGCTCACGGGCGCACACTACGAGGAGTCCGACAAGACCGACGTGTCGCTGCGCGTCATCACCGACCATATCCGCTCGTCGACCTTCATGATCTGCGACGGCATTCTGCCCTCCAACGAGGGTCGGGGCTACGTCCTGCGCCGCCTGCTGCGCCGCGCCGCGCGTCACGGCAAGCTGCTGGGCGTGAACGAACCGTTCCTCTATCAGGTCGTGGACACCGTCGTCCATGAAAACGAGTGCCAGTACCCCGAGCTGCGCGAAAAGCAGTCCTATATCACCCGCGTCATCCGCACCGAGGAAGAGAACTTCGCCAAGACCATCGACGGCGGCATGAAGATCTTCTCCGAGATGCTCGAGAGCCACAAGGTAAACGGCGAGACGACCTTCTCCGGCGCGGACGCGTTCAAGCTCTATGATACCTACGGCTTCCCCATCGACCTGACCAACGAAATGGTCGCCGAAGAGGGGATGCAGGTCGACGAAGCGGCCTTCAAGCAACTCATGCAGGAGCAGAAGGTCCGCGCGCGCGAGGCGCGCAAGGCGCTCGGCGACCTCGGCTGGGCCGGCGTGGAATTCGGCAAGGAGATCCCCGCGACCACCTTCATCGGCTACACCAACATGGAAGCCGACGGCAAGATCGTTGCCATCGTCGCCGACGAAGAGCTTCAGGGTGCGATCACGTCCGGCACGGATGCAATTCTTGTCCTCGACCAGACCCCGTTCTACGCCGAAATGGGCGGCCAGGTCGCCGACCGCGGCACGATCCGCACCGAAACTGCCGAATTTACCGTCACCGACGTGCAGAAGAACAAGGGCGGCAAGTTCATGCACTATGGCAAGCTCGTCTCCGGCTCTCTGGCCGTCGGCGATACCGTGACCGCGTCCATCGATGCAGCCCGCCGTAAGGCAATCATGCGCGCGCACTCGGCGACGCATCTGCTCGATTACGCGCTGCGCACCGTCCTCGGCGACCATGCGCATCAGGCGGGCTCCCTGGTCGAGCCCGACCGGCTGCGCTACGACTTCACACACTTCTCCGCCGTCACCGCAGACGAGCTGGTCAAGATCAGCCGCCTTGTCAGTGAGCTTGTGCTGGACGGCATGTCCGTCGAGACGAAGGAAATGCCCATCGCGGAGGCAAAGAAGCTCGGCGCGATCGCGCTGTTCGGCGAAAAGTACGGCGATGTCGTGCGCGTGGTGAACATGGGCGGCAAGTCCGTTGAGCTTTGCGGCGGCACCGCATGTCGATAACACCGCGAAGGTCGGCCCGTTCCGCATCACGAGCGAATCCTCCGTTGCCTCCGGCGTGCGCCGCATCGAGGCCGTCACGGGCGAAGCGTTCCTGAATCTCGTCGATGAGATGAATATGCGTCTGGTCAAGGCTGCCGAGCTGCTGAAGACCACGCCGTGGAGCTGATCAACAAGGCCCAGAGCAGCATGAACGAGATCCGTGAGCTGCACCAGACCATCGAGCGCATGAAGGACAAGCTCTTCGCGGGCGATGTGGACAGCCTCATGTTCTCCGCCAAGGACGTAAACGGCCTCAAGGTCGTCACGGCCAGCCGCGAGAACACCGACGCGAACGACCTGCGTAAGCTGGGCGATTTCCTGCGCGACAAGAACCCGAACACCGTTGCGGTCCTCGGCACGGTCAACGGCGAAAAGGTGACGCTCCTTGCCGTCTGCGGCAAAAACGCCGTGGCAAGCGGCATCAAGGCAGGCGATATCATCAAGAATATTGCTCCGATTGTCGGTGGCAAGGGCGGCGGCAAGCCGGATTCTGCGATGGGCGGCGGCACGAACGCCCTCAAGCTCGACGACGCGGTGGACGATTTTCGACGAAGGTCTATGAGGACGATAAGTGCCTCGCGTTTCTGGACATTGCGCCGCTGGCACCCAAGCATTTTCTCGTGATTCCGAAGCAGCATTTTGCCTCGGCTGCCGAGGTCACGGCAGAAAATGAGGCTGTGATCGGTCATATCTACACGGTCATCGCGAAGCTCGCCAAGGAGCAGGGCTTTGCCGACGGCTACCGCGTGGTCACGAACGTCGGCGAGCTCGCCGGACAGACCGTGCACCACATCCATTTCCACGTGCTCTCCGGCAAGCAGCTCGGAAGCTTCAATTGACGAGTTTCATCCAGCTACAGCTTCATAAGGATACAAAGCAGGTGGCGCACCCGATTGGGTGCGCCGTTTGTCTGTAAAACGTGCGGTTTGTTGTTTTTCCAATGGGAGCGACCGGCAGAAATGGGGTACACTAAGCATATCCGAACAGGAGGGATTTTCATGAACGGTATCAAAAATATGGAGAAATCGACGGTCCTGACGCTCCGGGAGCAGGTTGCCTATCAGCCGGGGCAGGTCGTGAGCAAGACGCTCGCGCAGAATAACGCCCTGAGCGTGACGCTCTTTGCGTTCGACAAGGGCGAGGAAATCAGCACGCACGAATCGGGCGGTGATGCCTTTTGTGACGTGCCTCGACGGCATGGGCAGAATCACGATTGACGGCGTGGATTTCACATTGCGCGAGGGCGAGTCCATCGTCATGCCCGCGCGCCATCCGCATGCGGTTTACGGGCAGGAACAGTTCAAAATGCTGCTGGTCGTCGTCTTCTGAAAATGCTGATGCAAAGACGCAGAAAAGACTGCAATCCGAACAGGATTGCAGTCTTTTGCTTATTTCGAGAGCCGGGAGGCGGCTGTTTCGCGGTTCTGGCAGAGCGTCCAGCATTCATACAGCAGCTCTGCCGCCTCGCGCCGCGTCAGATTCTCGGCGGACGTTGTAACGGGAATCGAAATCCCTGCGCTTTCCAGCGCCGAGACGGATGCCTGCGCCCAGACGGGGACAGCGCAGTGCTCCGAGAAAACGGCAGCCTCCTGCGACTGCGGCAGATCCAGAATATTCTGCAGCATCACGGCAGCCTCGGCGCGCGTGAGGTTGGACGACGGACGGAAGACCATGCCGTCCGGGGCTGGTGACGCCCGAGACCATGCCGCTTTTGAACGCAGAGACGATATATGGGCGCATCCAAGCGGGCGTCTTGCTTTCGTCGGCAAACCCGGAGGTGAGGCGCGCGCTTTCCGGTTCCGCGCCGAGCAGCTTCATTGCCATGACCAGAAACTCGCCGCGTGTGAGCGTGCCCTCCGGCTCGAAGCAGAGATTGCCCGCAATGCGTTTTCCGGTGTAGACGCCTCGATCCTTGAGCCACATCGCCGTGTAGGCGAGCGTGTCTCCGGCAAGGTCCTGATACATCGCGCGGTCGGTCGGCTTGACGATCTTGACGGTGACGCTTGCCGCGTTCGAGACGTTACCGGCGGAGTCGTCGCAGTGTAGGTAAAAACGTCCTTGCCGACCTTGTTCTGCGCAGGCGTGTAGGTGAAGCTGCCATCCGGCGAAATTTCCACCGTGCCGCGCTTGGGCTCCTTCACGAGCTGATAGGTGAGCGTGTCGCCCTCGGGGTCGCTGGCGGAAAGCACGCCGGTGTTTGCGATATTTTTATACGTTTCGAACTTCACGTCCCGGCAGACGGGCGCTTCGTTTTCCCCGTGAGAATCGAAAGCGACAGTGCGCGAGAGGGAAGAACCTCGCCGTTTTCAATCGGAGTAGACAAGTTCGCAGCCTGGCATCGCGGTTTTCTGCCGGCAGCACAAGAAGCTGCGAGAGCATGGAGCGGTCCAGCACATCGCCTGCGCGCAGCGTGCGCGCACCGAGGCTTCACCTCTGCGTCCAGCTGCGACGGAACGCTTGCAACGTAGACACCCTCGAAAGCTTCATTCTCCGAGAAGACTTCGGCGCTGAGCGCCAGACCGTCTGGCGAGCTGACACGCAGCTCGAGCGCCTGAGCAGACGATGCAAATACCAATAAAACCAGCGTCAGGGCGGCAAGCTTTCGCCCAAGATGATAACGGTGTTTCAAAATGATAACCTCCTGCTTGTTTGATGACGCTGGTAGTGTTTGTTATTCTTTGCAAAATATGCGTACGTTTTTTGCTGCTTGCCAGCAGCGGGGGCTTTTTGCTGCCGGGTGCGGCAGCGAGGCTTTTTTACTGCCGAGCGTGGCGGCAGGCGCCAGTTTCAACTGGCAGTACCTTACCAGCCTGGTGGTTTGACCCCACGCTTCTTATCTGCGAAAAGAAGCGCGGTGTCGAGCCGCCGCGAAAAGTTGCCCAAAGGAACCCCTTGGAAAGGGTTCCTCTGGACGCTTCCCGAAACAGAGGGACCGCGGTCCCTCTGGCACTTGGGCTGCTCGGTATTGAGATTGTTCTTGTCGAGCGTTGTTACGTACTTTTTGAGCGCTCAATCGTCGGGGGTACGACAAATTTGGCAGAGACTTGGCGCAAAGCAAATTTCCTCTGGAAATTTCTTTTGATATTCCCGACTGCGGCGGGGACCCCATCCCACCGCAGTCCCCCGCAAGGATTTTTGCAGAGCAAAAATGCCTTGCGGCGGCGAAAGACAAATAAGCTGCTCGGCAGGCAGATCGTTGTACGAACTGTAAACCGGGTTGCAATTGCAATCCAGAACGAGAGTACCAATAAAAAACTGTAGGAGAGCCTGATAGGGTAAGCACTACTTGACTAGATCCCATGGGATCGCACAAGGGTCCGCAGACCCTTGTGTTATGTTGCGCGGCAAGCGCAACACAAGCAACTTCTTCCCGGCGGCTCGACACGGCGCTTCTTTTCGCAGATAAGAAGCGTGGGGTCGAAAATCTACCAGGCTGGCAGGGTACTGCCAGTCAACCTCTGGTCCCTGGACCACGGGTCCAGCCAAAAACTTGCCCTGCCGCCGCGCACGGCAGAATAAAAAAGAAGGGCGGCTTTCGCCGCCCCAAAACCCTAATTCATTTTTGGTCGAATGTACATCGCGCTGATATCGGGCGCCGGCCGCATGTGGATACCGGAGACAATGCCCATGGCAAGGAACATCGTGACGATCGAGCTGCCGCCATAGCTGAAAAACGGGAGCGTCAGACCGACAACCGGGAAAATGCCGAGGCAGACACCGACATTGATGATCGTCTGTGAGGCAAGCATGCCGGCGATACCGACGCAGATGAGCCGGTTCATATTGTTGCCGGACTTGATGCCGACATGGATGATGCGGATGATGATTGCTGTCAGCAGAATCAAAACCGCGAGGCAGCCGAGAAGTCCCAGCTCTTCGCCGATGGACGAGAAGATCATATCGTTGTGCCGTTCGGGAAGGGAGCCACTCTGCACCATGCTGCCGTGGTAAAGCCCTGCCCGGTGATGCCACCGTTTTGCAGGGCGCGAATGCTTCGGTTCATCTGGTAGCGCACGCCCTGCGCCTTGGGGTCGATGGTCTGGTCGAAAATGACGAGGATTCGGTTGCGCTGGTCGTCTCGCATGCGGCTCCATAGGAACGGGGATGCAACCGCGACCGCGCCGAGACCGGCGAGGAACCACATGAAGTTCACACCGCCGACATAGGCCATGATGATGAAAATGAAGACATAGCACAGCGCGACGCCGAGGTCGTCGGAGACAAGGATAATCTCGCCTGCCAGCAGCATCGTAATACCCGCGAGCTTCATAACCGTCAGCGGCGATGAAATTTTGTTTTCCTCAACGCTGATGACCTTTGCCAGAATCAGAATATAGAAGATCTTGCAGATCTCGGCGGGCTGAATATTGAAGGGCAGGAACGGAAAATCAAGCCAGCTCTTGTTGCCGCCGCGCTCGGAGCCCCAGATCTTCAGCATGCCGATAAACAGCACGCTGAAGATCAGCAGCAGCTCTCGCCGCTCGGCGATGATATCGACGTCAATGAGCGTCAGAACCACATAGACTGCGATACCGAGAATCAAAGCCAGCGTCTGCGTGCGCACATAGCGGGCGCTGCCGCCATAGTTGGTGGCGCTGGAAATCACGACAATGCCAAAGACCGTCGCTGTGACGCACAGCGCGAGAAGAACCATATCCGCTTTTCTGACAAACTCCCGGATGGCCCGGAATATTTCACGCAATCGCGTCACCTCCATTCCAAGCGTGCGGGATAATTACAAGACATTATACCAAATTTCCCGCGATCTGTAAACCGGAAGTTTCAGCGGCCAAAGAAAGGATTTTCTTTGCAATTTCCGGGCAGGTATGGTAAGATAGGGGGCGAAAAATCGACGAATGAAATGAGATGGGTCCATGACCATAACGACGAATTCCCCGGAGCAGACCGAGCTGCTCGGGAAAAAGCTGGCGGCGCGATTAAATCCCGGCGATGTGATTGCCTATTACGGAGATCTCGGCGCGGGAAAGACCGCCTTCACCCGTGGGCTTGCAGCAGGGCTTGGCGTTACGGAATGCGTGACGAGCCCGACGTACACGATTGTAAACGAGTATCTCTCCGGCCGTATGCCGCTGTTCCACTTTGATATGTATAGGCTTTCCTCCAGCGAGGAGCTCTTTGACATCGGCTGGGAGGACTATCTGGCGCGCGGCGGTGTGTGCGCGGTGGAGTGGAGCGAAAATGTGGAAGATGCGCTCGAAGGCGCAATTACCGTCACGATCGAAAAAGACCCCGTGCAGCCGGACCGGCGCAGCATTACGATAGAAGGAGGCGCACGCTTTGAAGCTCTTGGCATTTGAATCCTCGGCGAAAGCCGCGGGCGTAGCGGTACTGGACGACGGACGGCTGCTTGCCGAATACTTTCAGAACTCCGGGCAGACGCACAGCCGGACGCTGATGCAGATGGCAGAAGACCTGCTGGATAACTGCGATCTCACGCCGCAGGATATTGGCGCCTGCGCGGTGGCAGATGGTCCCGGCAGCTTTACGGGCGTGCGCATCGGTGTGGCGGCCGCGAAGGGCTTTAGCTGGGGGCGCGAGATTGCGTGCTACGGCGTGTCGACGTTAGAAGCGATGGCGCGCAGCGCGGCAAGCTCGGACGGCGTCATCTGCTGCTGCATGGACGCAAGACGCGCGCAGGTTTATAACGCGGTGTTCGAGCGCTGCGGCGAAACGCTTGTGCGCTTGCGTGAGGATCGGGCAATTTCGCTGGACGATTTATGTGAAGATCTACAAAATATCGAAAAACCGATTTTTCTGGTTGGCGACGGCGCGGAGCTGTGCTATACTACTCTTTTGGAAAGACTGCCGCGGCTGACGCTGCTTCCCGAGCATCTTCGTCAGCAGCGCGCATCCGGCGCGGCGCTTGCGGCGTGGGAGAAAATCGGCAGAGGCGAACGCGGCGACGCGGGAAGCTTAACGCCCAATTATCTCCGCCTGTCACAGGCAGAACGCGCGCGATTGGAGAAAACAAAAACAGAATAACGGACGGAAAAGGAGAGTAACAGGATGAAGGAACACAAATTCGGTCCCCATGTCCACATTATGGATCATCCGCTGGTGGCGCACAAACTCACCATCATGCGTGACAAGGACACCAGCGTCAAGGATTTCCGCGAGCTGGTCAGCGAAATCGGCATGCTCATCACCTACGAAGCAACCCGCGACCTGCCCATGACCACCAAGCACATCGAAACGCCGATCTGCGAGATGGACGCGCCGACGCTTGCCGGTAAAAAATTCGCGGTTGTTCCCATCCTGCGCGCGGGCCTCGGCCTTGTCGACGGCGTTCTGCGCATGGTTCCCTCCGCCCGTGTCGGTCACATCGGCATGTTCCGCGACGAGGAAACTCTCATCCCGCACGTCTATTTCTGCAAAATGCCTAAGGACATCGCTGAGCGCGACATCCTGATCGTCGACCCGATGCTCGCTACCGGCGGCTCGGCTGCCGCGGCCATCGACGAGATGAAAAAGCGCGGCTGCAAGCACATCAAGCTCATGGTTCTCGTCGCCGCTCCCGAGGGCATTGAATACCTCACAAGAACCATCCGGACGTTGAGATCTACGCCGGCGCGCTCGACGACCACCTCAACGAGCACGGCTATATTGTCCCGGGTCTGGGCGACGCGGGCGACAGAATCTTTGGCACAAAATAATCTCCGCCGGATCTTTTCGCCCAGAGCCGCGTTGGTCGGGCTCGACGTACACACGGTACGCTTTCGCCCTTCCGCCTTGCTCTGAACGAAAATCTTTCGCCGGTGACGAAATTTGATAGACTGATTCTGAAAACCGGGTTGTGTTTGGCAGCCCGGTTTTTTTGAAACATGAGGTGCTGATATGCAATACACAATCAGAAAAGCGATGCAGGCAGATGTTCCGGCGGTTGCCGGTATTTATGACCGGATTCTTTTGAAGGAGGAAGCCGGGCAGGTAACGATCGGCTGGTTGCGCGGGGTATATCCGACCGAACAGACGGCGCGTGCTGCGCTGGCAGCAGACGACCTTTTTGTCATGGAGGCAGACGGTGTTATCTGCGCGACGGCGCGCATCAATCAGGTGCAGGTACCGGAATACAGAAACGCCGACTGGCGCTATGCGGACGTGCCGGAAAACGAGATCATGGTGCTGCACACGCTGGTGGTCGACCCCGGACGGCGCGGGCATGGCTGCGGAAAAGCATTTGTCTCGTTTTTTATGAGCAGTACGCAATCGATCACGGCTGCGCGTATCTTCGCATGGACACGAACGCCATCAACACCGCCGCGCGCCGGTTTTACGCGAAGCTCGGCTTCTGGGAGGCAGGGATTGTAGAGTGCACCTTCAACGGCATTCCGGGCGTAAAGCTGGTGTGTCTGGAAAAGAAGCTGGAGCGCTGATTTTTGGCAGAATGACGGAAGAAGTACAGGAAAACACAGATCGATTTTCCTGGGGATTTCTTGACATTCCTGTGAAATTTGGGTATAATCCAAATATAAGATCGGCAGCTTCGGGGTTTCGCGGCTGCCTGGAGAAATACTGTCTGAAAGGAAGACTCTTATGATTTATACGGCTGAAGTACAGCATATGTGTCCGGTGGCAAAGGGCGCATATCATGGCCCCGCCCCATTCCCGAGGAGGGCAAATGGGTCCAGGCAAAGGAAATCAAGGACATTTCCGGTTTCACCCACGGTGTGGGCTGGTGCGCGCCGCAGCAGGGCGCCTGCAAGCTGTCGCTCAACATCAAAGACGGCGTGATCGAAGAAGCTCTGGTCGAGACCATCGGCTGCTCCGGCATGACCCATTCCGCCGCGATGGCTTCCGAGATCCTCATCGGCAAGACCATTCTTGAGGCCCTCAACACGGACCTCGTCTGCGACGCGATCAACACCGCAATGCGCGAGCTCTTCCTCCAGATCGTCTATGGCCGCAGCCAGTCTGCGTTCTCCGAGGGCGGTCTCGCCGTCGGCGCTTCGATGGAAGACCTCGGCAAGGGCCTGAGAAGCCAGGTCGGCACCATGTTCGCCACAAGGCGAAGGGTCCGCGCTACCTCGAGATGGCTGAGGGCTACTGCACGAAGCTCGCCCTGAACAAGGACGACGAGATCATCGGCTACGAATTCATCAACTTCGGCAAGATGATGGACTTTATCAAGGCCGGCATCGAGCCCGCTGAGGCGATGAAGAAGGCGCAGGGTCACTATGGCCAGTGGGATAACGCTGCCAAGTATATTGACCCCCGCAAGGACTAAGAGAGGGAGGACACGAAAATGGCATTGTTTGAGAGCTACGAAAGAAGAATCGACAAGATTAGCCGCGTCCTCGCACAGTATGGCATCGGCTCGGTGGAAGAGTGCCGCGAGATGTGCAAGGCCAAGGGCTTTGATCCGTACGAGATCGTCAAGGGCATTCAGCCCATCTGCTTTGAAAATGCGTGCTGGGCTTACACTGTGGGCGCGGCAATCGCAATGAAGAAGGGCGTCGAGACCGCCGCTGAGGCTGCTACCGCGATCGGTGAAGGTCTGCAGGCGTTCTGCATCGACGGCTCCGTCGCCGACGACCGCAAGGTCGGCCTTGGCCACGGCAATCTGGGCGCGATGCTCCTTTCCGAGGAGTCGCAGTGCTTCTGCTTCCTCGCGGGCCACGAGTCCTTCGCAGCCGCCGAGGGCGCGATCGGTATCGTCCGCAACGCCAACAAGGCAAGTAAGACCCCGCTGCGCGTCATTCTGAACGGTCTCGGCAAGGATGCGGCGCAGATTATCTCCCGCATCAACGGCTTCACCTACGTTCAGACCCAGTTTCGACTACTACACCGGCGAACTGAAGATTGTCCGTGAGATTCGCTACTCCGAAGGCGAGCGCGCAAACGTCCGCTGCTACGGCGCTGACGATGTCCGCGAGGGCGTTGCCATCATGCACAAGGAAGGCGTCGACGTCTCCATCACCGGCAACTCCACGAACCCCACCCGCTTCCAGCACCCAGTCGCCGGCACGTACAAGAAGGAATGCGTCCAGAAGGGCAAGAAGTATTTCTCCGTCGCTTCCGGCGGCGGCACGGGTCGTACCCTGCACCCGGACAACATGGCGGCAGGTCCCGCTTCCTACGGCATGACCGACACCATGGGCCGTATGCACTCCGATGCACAGTTCGCAGGCTCCTCCTCCGTCCCGGCGCACGTGGAAATGATGGGCTTCCTCGGCATGGGCAATAACCCCATGGTCGGCGCAACGGTGGCTGTCGCGGTCGCGGTTGACGAAGCACTGAACAAGTAAGACAAAACCTTGATTTCCAAGCGGGAAATGTTCTGATTTCCACCTAACGCAAACATGATAAAAGGAAGCACGTCCTCTCAAAGAAAAAAGAGAAGATGTGCTTCCTGTTTTTTTGCGTTTTGGAGGATTTTCGAGGAAGAAAAAGAGGATGTACTTTTTAACGTTCTCCTGCTTTTTCTTCAAGGTGCTCAATCGCTCTCAGAAGAACGGCATCTTGCCCGGCAAGCGCGCTTGATACCGTCTGCTCGCACCAGATATCCGGCTGAACGCCGTTGTTGCAGATCGGCGTCCCGTCTTCCATGACACAGTTATAGGTCGACACGGCAAAAAGAAAGTTTCCGGGAAGCTCTGTCAGTAAGAGCTGTCCGGTGCCGCCTGCGGTGTTTGTGCCGATCAGGGTCACGTTGGGCGCGCCCTTCGCGAAAACAGCAAAGTCGTCTCCGGCGGAGGCGCAGTTCCAATCCGTTAAGACAGCGACGGGCTGCGTGCAGAGGCGCACAGCGGGCACTTCCGCTTCTGCCGCTTCGGTCTCGTTCGCATATTCGGGCGCGGACAGGCTCTTGTCGTAGGGAACAACATACCGGTGCGCGTACATATCCAGTCCGCCCTGATAATACTGTTCCAGATCAGAGCCGGGTTCGAGTTCTTCAAAATGGTCTTTCATTCCAAGCGCCGTTGTGACCTGCGTCGGGTCGACATACTGCTTGTAGACGGACCTGGTTCCCATGTCCGCCGGCGCGGCAAAATGCCGCAGAACCGCAAACGCGTTGCCGTCGCTCCCACCGCTGTTTCCGCGAACATCCAGAATGTAGGCCGTCGCTTTCATCACGCGTTTCGTCAATCCACGCGGCAAATTCCTCCGGCAGGGCAGGGTTAGCAAAGGACGTGATCTCTGCCACATAGATCGTATCCGCGACGACATAGCTCCTGAAAGAGTCATGTGCGGTCACATCGCGCTTCAGCTCCATGCTGAGATCATCCGGCAGCTGTTCTCGTTTCTCGGCGTGCTCCGCATAGGACAAATCGACGCGGAACGCCGCTCCGTCCGGGGTCAGGCCGGAGACGGCCAGCTCCTTTGCGTCCTCGCGCAGGAGCATTTTCTCAGCGAGCTTTTCCTCCCGCCTTCCGTGCGTGAAGCAGCCCAAATAGCGGCCATATTCCTGCTCTAAATACTCGCCCGTCGGAAGCCCATTGATCTCCGTGACCGTCGAGCCGAGCGGGATTTTGGCAAGCGTGCTGCGCGGCGCAGCGCACAGGATGAAGGCGTCTTCCATGTACCGAAGCGAAATGGGCGAGACCCAGAACCCGCGTCCGGTGCGCAAGGCGGTCTGAAAGTCTTTATCAAGACAGCCCAACTGCGTATGTCCGTCGCGAAGGAGCGCGGTAAACGCGCTCAGCTCGTTATAATACGCGTATAAGCTGTTGGCTTCCAGCACGCGAGCAATGGCGGCCTGATATTCTGCGTCCCAATCCAGCTCGGGAACCTGATCCCACATGCCGTAATAGGTTTTCGCCGTCTCCCAGATGACGGACAGACCGTATATCTTTTCTTCGGCGGACAAAAAATCGCCGTTTGAAAACACCTGATGCTTTTGGTAACTCTTTTCGTGCATACCGGGCGCCCGCGAGCAAAAGCAGCGCCGCAAGAATGGCAATTATAATCTTCTTCAGTTTTTTCGTCATACAGTCACCTCAAAAATAACGAGATACGGCTTCGGATTTCGGGAACTGGCGTTACGCCTGAATTCTGCGAATCTTCTCAATCGCCGGCTGTCCGGATTCGTTCCTGTCATGAAAAGGCTCCTTTCCTTGCGGCAACGCAGTTCGATTCCTGCGCGGGCGCTTCAATGCGTGACATGGCTAAAATTCTCCGCGCCCTCCGGGTCGTCGTAAAGAATTTCCACCCGGGCGTTCTGCGCCTGCGCCTGTTCGGTTTCACCTGATAGATGCCCCAGTGCAAAAAGCGATAGTCCTCGCTGCCGGAGCCGGGATTTTTGACGGCAAAGACCGTGTTTTCCGTCGCGAAAAGCACCCGTCCTTCGGCGTCCAGCCGCATACCTCCCGCGTAGAGAACCTTGTCCGGCTCGTCCGTCAGAAAGGCGGCGTCCCAGCTGTAAACATCGTAGGTATCATCGCCGTCTGTAAAGGTATCTGTTTTCACAAGCCGGTAAATCTCAAAACCGGTGTAGCCCGGAAAGCCGGCGGCAGTCGCATGGGCAAGGCTGTCGACGACGATCTTCTGCGCCGGCTTTTCCAGAACGTCCCGATACCTTGTGAGCGCTGCCTCGTCGATGTCCGGCTCGACGCGGTAAATATCGCGCAGCACCCAGTAGAGCGTTTCGTTTTTCGAAAACCGTGTCATGGCTGCCGCCTTCCGGGTCGCGGTAGTTGATACGGACATACGGCTCGTCAAGACCTGCGGTCAGGAAGAAGTTTTCGGCAGCGGAGCTGAAAGTTTCGGTGAGATAGACGGTGAGCATGTAATGCGGCATGGCATCCGATACGTACTGCGTCTGGCAGGCGGACGCCTCCCGCAGCGCGGCGCAGAGCGCGTCGGCATCCACGTCAAAATCGGTGTAGTGGATATCCGCTGTGGTGAGATCTGCCATGCGCGCGGCAGCGGGGGAGAGCAATGCTGTTTTTTCGGAAGCTTCGGCTGCTTGCCCGACAGCTTCCGGCTGGGAAATCGGCTCCTGCACATGCGCAGGCTCCCGGCTCCGCGCAGGCGCACAGCAGCAGCGCCAGCAGGCAAACGATCGCAAACAAACGCTTCATAAGAAGAACCTCCGTTTCTGGAATTTTCTTCAGTATACCACAGAAATTTCCGTTTGCAAACCAGCGGGGTGCAAAACCGCCGCACCTCCAAAGAGGTGCGGCAGCTTGTTACCTGCATGGACCCGAGCGAGTCAATGGCGCTTTCCGCTTCGCGCTTGATGGCGTTTGCCGCCTGCTTCGTGGTCTTGTAGACTTCGCTGTTTTTTGGCAGCATCATCGCGCCCAGCGCGCCGACCGCGACGCCCGCACCCATGGTCAGAAGAAATGAACGGACCTGCATGTGTGTCCCTCCCTTCAAGGTTAGTTTGCCTTTGCCGCGGGCGCTTATGAGCGGCAAATCTTGCGATTTTTGCTGTTCAGATTGCAAAATCTGTGCTATACTGAACATCAGAAATAAATAGGGAGGTACGCCGCATGGCTGTTGATGTATTACAGGCAAAAATCAGAAAACTGAAAAACCCGACGATGGTCTGCATCTGCCCGACCATCCGGGAGCTTCCGCTGCACATCAAGGAGGACGCGCGGCACAAATACGGTCAGACGCTGCGCGCGGCGGCGGATGCTTACCGGACGTTCTCGTTCGGCATTCTCGACGCGCTCAAGGACACGGTTCCGGCAGTGAGCGTTATAAGCGGCGCATTTTCCGCATTGGGCGCGGACGGTGTGGCGGCGATGCAGGAGGTGCTTTGCCTACGCGCAGAGCCTCGGCTATTACGTGCTGCTGGACCTCATGCGCGCCGATCTCGGCACGACGGCGCAGGATCAGGCGGATGCCTGCTTCGGCGCAATTCAGGTCGGTGAAGAGAGCTTCACGCCCTACGCCTGCGACGGCGTTCTCATGAGTGGCTTTCTGGGAAGCGACGCGGTCAAGCCCTTTGTAGACTATTGCCGGACCGGGAAAAATGTCTTCATCGTTGCCAGAAGCTCCAACAAATCCGCCCGCGAGGTACAGGATTTACTTTCCGGCGACCGCGTGGTCTATCAGGTGATGGCGGACCTTGCCATGCGCTGGAGCACCGGGCTTTTCGGCGCGAACGGCTACTCGGAAATCGGCATTGCCGTCGGCGCGACGAACCGACAGGTGCTGGAGACGCTGCGGCGCAAATACGACAGGCTGTTTTTCCTCGTTCCCGGCTACGGCGCGCAGGGCGCGGGCGCAAAGGACGCGCAGTTCGCCTTTGACCGCATGGGACACGGCGCGGCCATCATGGCGGGCAGAAGCATTCTCTATGCCTTCCGGAAGCAGGACGGAGACGGACAGGACTATCAGCAGGCGGCGCTCCAGGCAGCGGAAAAAATGAAAAAACAGATTTTGAGCTATATCACGGTGATGTAAATGACAACAGTTTATTTCGTGCGCCACGCGGAGGCCGAGGGCAACACCTACCGGCGTATTCACGGGCAGTACAATTCTCTGATTACGGAAAACGGCGTGCGGCAGATCGAAGCGCTGCGGGCGCGCTTTGAAGATATTCCGGTCGACGCCTGCTATGCAAGCGACCTCTACCGGACGTGCCGGACCGCACAGGCGGTGTATATTCCCAAAGGGCTGCCGCTTCACCCGGACCGGCGGTTCCGGGAAACGAGCGTCGGCTGCTGGGAGGATGTGCCGTTCGGCTGGCTCGAGCGCTTCGACAAGTCGAATATGGACGATTTTAACCACAACGAGCGCGTCTGGCAGGTAACAGGCAGTGAGACGTGGGACGGCTATACCAGTCGGTTTCTGCAGGGACTGCACGAAATTGCCGCGCAAAACGACGGAAAGACCATCGCGATTTTTACGCACGCTTGCGTGCTGCGCGGGGTACAGAAGCGGCTTTTGAAAACGGACGAACTGCCGTTTTGCGAAAATACTGCCGTGTCGCGGCTTTGCTGGCGCGACGGGGAGATCACATTCGATTTTCTCAACGACGCTTCGCACCTGTCTCCGGAAATTTCCACCATGCAGCGCCAGCAGCGGCTCAAGCAGGGCGCGACGGACCGCGCGGATTACAGCCTGTGGTTTGAAAAAGCGCCGGACAAGGTGGAGACCTGGCTTGCAAAGCTGCGCAGCAGAACCGTCGGGCAGCTTGTGCTGGGCGCGGGTGATACGCAGAATTCCGGCGTGATTCTGGACCTCTCCTTGGACGAGGCGTATCGCGGCAGATGCTTCGGGCAGCAGCTGCTCGGGCAGGCGGTGAGTGTGCTGAGAAATCGTGGGGCAAGGGAAATCCAGGTCAGCGTTCCGGACGCAAATGCGCGGGCAGCGCACTTCTTTTGCGGAAAACGGCTTTGTGCCGCAGACACCGGGCGGCGCGGTCCTTTTCAAGGACATCGAGGTTCGCACGCTTCCGTAGATTGCATAGGAAAACAGCGGCAGATGAGAACGTCTGCCGCTGCGCATTTTATCTGCCGCCGGTCATGCCGGTGCCGGAGGTGGTGCCGGTGTAGGAGCCGGTTCCGGCTGCTGTGCCAGTTCTGCCGTTTGTGGTGGTAGTGGTAGAGCGGGTTGTACCGGCGTTCGGATACGCGCTGTAGGTGCCGTTATAAGTGCCGTTGTAAGCGGTATTTCCGTCGTAATAGCCGTAGCCGGTATAGCGCCCGTTGGTGCCGTTGACAGTTCCGTTGCGGGTGGTCGAGACGTTGCTGTAGTCGCCGGCATACGGGTCGTCCATATATGCCGATGCACTGCACCCGGCAAAGACGGACGCCAGGACCAGCGCGGTGAGCAGGAAAAGCGTCAATTTTTTTCATAGCGTGTTCCTCCAATTTCATTGCGGCGCATTGCTGCGCACGTGGTTTACGCGTTTAGTGTGAGCCGCGCGGGAGAGAATATGTACTGCTTTGCTGCCAAAACCGGGCGTTCCAGACAAATTACACCAATTTTTCAAAATTTCCGGAGGAAATATTGATTATTTTGCGATTGCCCTGTATAATGAACGCAGAGGAAATTTCAGAGTTGGTGCCAGAAGGCAGTTTTTGGGTTTTCAATCGCAAGAAACTCATGGCTGCCTTTGTTCGCCGACACAAAAAACAATAAAGGAGATCAATTATGAAAAAGCTGACCGTTAAAAAGGGAACCCAGTGCATGGCATGTCTCGAGTGTGTGCGTGCATGCTCCGAGGCATTCTACAAGGAATTCGACCCGTCCAAGGCATGTCTTCAGATCATCGACCGCAATGGCGCGGCCAAGCCCATGGTCTGCGTCCAGTGCGGCAAGTGCGCGGAGGCCTGCGAGCACGGCGCGATCACCCAGAACGCAAAGGGCGTCTACACGATCAATAAGAAGCTCTGTGTCGGCTGCGGCAAGTGCAAGGACGCATGTCCGTTCGGCGTGCTCGTGAAGGTCGAAGAGGCACCCAACGCTTCGAAGTGCATCGCCTGCGGCATCTGCGCCAAGGCATGTCCGATGGAAATCCTCGAGGTTGAGTGGACCACAAAGGGTACGTGGATGACGACGAACGAGGATGTCGAATTCCTCTGCAAAAAATATCCGGAGCGGTTTCTCGGTCTTGCCAGCGTAGATCCGCATCGTGCGGACGCTGTGGAGGTGCTGGAGAAGGCATTTACCGAGCAGGACTGCTGGGCGTACATCTGTTCCCGGCACTGCAGGGCTTCTCTCCGGACGAGGCGTGCATGACGCCGATCTATGAGACCTGCCTGCGCTACGACAAGCCGATTCTCTTTGACTGCGGCTGCTCGCCCCTATCCGGGGCTTTGACCAATATGCCCATCCGCTGCTCGTAGAGGCGGCGGCAATGAAGTATAAGAAGCTTCGTATTTGCCTGTCGCGTTTCGGCTGGCCGTGGAGCCGCGAGGTCTGCATGCTGATGCTCAAGTGCCACAACGTCTATACGGACACGTCCATCGTCTACTTTGACGATGCACCGCAGATGTACCATCAGATGTTCATGGTCGACATGGGACCGAAGTGGCTGGATCGCTCGCTGCGCCATCAGGTAATGTTCGGTTCGGCGACCCCGGTCTGGAGCAGATCCGCATGATCAACGCCGTCCGCGGTCTGGAGCTGCGCGATTCGACAAAGGAACTGATTCTCAGCCGCAACGCGCTGGAATTTTGGGACTGGAAAGGATTTGAGGTGGACCAATGATTAAATCGGAGCGTATTACGATTCTGACCAAAGAGTATAATCAGATGATCGTCATCACCGGGCAGGTGGAGAATTGTCCGGAATAGCGGCATCAAAGACGGCGTCGTCTTTATCATCTGAACCATACGACGACCGGCATTACCGTCAACGAAGGGCTCGAATGCATCCAGAGCGATATCATGGAAATGCTCGGCAAGGTTGCGCCGGAGGGTATTTATAGCCGCGCGATTCTTAGAATCCTACGGCGCGATGGCAAACAACGCGCCCGGTCACCTGAAGGGGGCACCTGACGGGAAATCACTGCGTGTTTGAGTGCAGAACCATGAGATGAAGCGCCGGTTCGCGCAGGAGATCTATCTGTGCGTTTGACGGACCCGCAGGAGCGGACCATCAGCGTGATCATCATGGGAGAGTAAGCGGAAATGCAACCAGCCGAAGCGGCAATATCAATTCAAATAAGACGCCGGAGCGGTCCAGACGGGCTGCTCCGGCGCTTGCGTTTTGTGTGGCGTTTGTTAAGATAGAAGCGGCAAAGAAAGCCCGCTGCCACGAGTTTATCCTACTGCTGCCGCAAGGGTATGATACCGTGCTCGGAGAAGGCGGCGGCACACTTTCCGGCGGCGAGCGCCAGCGGCTTCCCATTGCCCGCGCCATCATGAAGATGGGCCGTGATCATCCTGGACGAGCACCGCAATCTGGAAAACGAGCAGGAGCTGATGGAGGTAATTGGCGAGCTGGACGCGCGAGAAAACCGCCGTAATTATGATTGCACACCGGCTCAAAACGGTCCGGAACGCCGTTCAGATTCTGTGGTCGATCAGGCGGATTGTCCAGCGCGGTACGCACGACGAGCTCATCCAGCAAGACGGCATTTATCGCAGCTTTGTTGCCGAACGCGAGCAGGCGGCAAGCTGGAAGGTATAAAGAGAACAGTAGCGGCGGCAGATGTTCTGCCGCCGCTTCCGTTTGACAAATTTGGACAAAAGTTGACAATTTTCAGGCTTCCGGCTCAGTTTGTCGAATTGTGTCTGTAAAAAGTGGAAAAATTTATGCGCGCAAAATATTGAAATTTCTACAGATATGTGGTAAATTATAGTCATCGCAGCGAAAAATAGTGTCTGGCCGGACAACTCCACGATTTAAAGGAGACAGTCCCATATGGAATCTCAAATTAAATTTTGCTCGTCGACGCCAATGAGGACCTTTACCGCGCAGCTATCTGTCTTGCTCGGGTCAGAATCCTGCGCTTGATGTCGTCGGCACTGCAAACGACGGCGAATGCGCCAAATGGAGCTTTTACACCGAGCAGCCGGATTTGCTGATCATGGATCTGCTGCTGCCGAAGCTGGACGGCCTTTCCGTCCTGAAAGAAGCCACAAGCGCTACTCCCCAAGCCTCCCATTGGTCTTGTCCTGACCAACGCAATGACCGACTTTGCGGCGCAGGCAGCGGAAAAATACGGCGCGCGGTACTTTCTCAGCAAACCATGTAAACTGCAAAATGATCGCCGAACGTGTGGGCGATATCATCGCGGCAGGTCACGCGCGGACAAAAGATACCGGCAGGAGGCAAAGGTCGAGGCGCTCGTTACCTCAATGATTCACGATGTGGGAGTTCCTGCGCATGTGAAGGGATATCAATATCTGCGCGAAGCCATCATGATGGCCGTCGACGATATGGACGTGATCAACGCCATCACGAAGGTTCTACCCCGCAGGTCGCGAAGACGTTTTCCACGACGACCTCCTCCCGGGTCGAGCGCGCCATCCGGCACGCCATTGAGCTGGCGGGACCGCGGCGATCTGGAAACGCTGCAAAATTCTTCGGCTACACCCGCCTCCAACACCAAAGGCAAGCCCACCAACTCCGAGGTTCATCGCCCTCATTGCCGATAAGCTGCAATTACAGCTCAAAAAGCGGGCAGGCGGGTATCCTGCATCCTGATTTACCGGAAAGAGCCATCCGATTTTCGTGACCAAAGTCCGAATCGGATGGCTCTTTTTCAAGAAAAACAGAGTTGGCTAAACGAAGCCCGCAGAACAAGCACCGTGATACAGCACAGCAGGATACCGGCAGAAGCCCTAACCTCCAGCCACGCGCCGCACACGCCTGCAGCCATCGCGCACGCGCCTGCGACCGGCGAGCCGGTTGCCGTGGTGATATAGGGAAGGCCGCGACGGCAAGCGTCACATAGGCACGTAGTATAAAAAACGAGCGCAGAAAGGCTTTTGATCGGTTTTCGGATCAGCGTCAGCGGGCAGGACACGGATGGCATAGGTGGTCATCAGCGCCATAATGGCAATGAGATAGGTGTTCAAACGGTGCGCGCCTTCCTTGATGTTCGGGCGGCTGCTTTTCCGCGTCCGGCTCCTCGCGCGGAAATAACGCCGCACCGGCAGAAATCAGAATGGTTAGAAGCAGAATCCGCATGCCGTCGCTGAGTTGGGGCAGAAGCTTTGCCGCCAGGAGACTCAGCGCGAAGCTCACAATGATCGCGCCTAACACTACGTGGTTTTTCTTGCCTCGGGCATGGTGGCAAGGAACATATGAGCATGACCGAAAGCCGTTCATCGCCCGGACAGGCGCAGATTGCCTGCCAGCGCGCCAAAGAGTGTGCCGAGGCTCCAGGGAGTGCGGCGCACATGCGCCGAAGAAGTACCAGACGTTCAGAAAGCCTCCTGCGCGACTTGGCAATGCCGAACAGTTCGTCGGTTACATCAAAGCCGATGAGCAGGCAGGTGGACAAGCGGCGCGTCGGATGAAGGCGCTGACTCAGCGCGCAGCCTCATAAGAAGATAGGCAGGCGTTGATGATCAGCGTCATAAGGACCATCTAAAGACGCTGGAGTTTTCCGTAATCACCGTAATGCCGCTGCATTTCTCCGGCGGAGGCATTGTTGAGAAGGCTCATCAGAAAGCCCTGAAACGTGAGATGCCTGCCGTGGCGGGGAGATACCGATGCCGAAGCTGACAGCAAGATAGCCCAGCGCAATGGGAAGACCGTCGCGCAGACCCTCGCGGAATTTTCCGTGAAGGTGTCGTTCTTCATTTCTCCCGGTCGGAACGAGTCGCTCGCCTGCGGACCGCGTGCTGTTCTGCAAGGTGCCGATACTTGCCGCCGAAGCGGCCTCAACAGTCGCGCTGGAAGCTGCTGGACCATTGCGGAGTTGTCGGTGACCTGCGAGCAGATGATGCACTCGTTCGAATATCGGCGGCTGGACCATGTCGGATCTGATTTCACCGGGTAGTTGTGTTTGTAGCGTCGATTGCTTCGCGTGCGCCAGTCAACGGCAGAAGCGTCGCCGAAGAACACGCCCGCAAATCAGCTCGTGGCAATTCCTTGCCCTTGACATCGGAGAAAGAGGTTAACATACAGGACGTTCGACTCGGTCTTACCTTT
>VOFG01002169.1_pt1 | contig 40409 bp, 54 predicted proteins | sample 5384171 | NCBI WGS metagenome assembly VOFG01 (sample SAMN12384726, study PRJNA508395) | human gut metagenome | isolation source: healthy gut F | host: Homo sapiens
AAGAAAATAGCAATTATAGCGTTTGTGGGCTTGTTGCCTCTGTCGGCTGTATATGCACAGCAAGACAGTACTTTGAACCGCACTGTGGTAGTGGAGAATGAGTATAACCCTACTGTCATGGATGCTTCCAAAATAAATGTGTTGCCCAGGGTGGAAGAACCGGCAGTAGTGAAGAAAGGAATTAGTATGCTACGGCTTTGCGTCCTGTGGCTGCCTGGAATTATGAAGAAATGTTTCCTATAGTCCGTGAATGGGAATGGGAGAATACCAAACGAGGATATGTGCGTGCGGGTGCCGGTAATTATGGTAATGTGGACTTCAAGGCCGGATATATATGGGACATTACGAAAGGTGACCGTCTGAATGTTGCTACTTCATTGGATGGCATGAATGGAACCCTGAAAGATGCAATTGATAATGATTGGAAATCCCGTTTTTATTCTTCTTCTTTCAATATAGGGTATAGACATAGTTTCAGGAATATGGATTTGAATCTTGGAGGAGGATTTCATTCTCGTGTATTTAATTATATGTTGAGTCCGATTTCTTCTATCTCCGGCGAGAATGATAAACAGCATCACACACTGGGAGATTTCTATGTCGGGTTGTCTTCTACGGATGAAATGATGCCATTGCAATTTACTGTACAAACAGGCTTTCAGTATTTTAAACAGAAATATCCGGCAATTTCTGATGAGAACAGCACGGAAAAAATAATTCATACAGCAGGTGATGTATGGGGAAAACTGAGCGATATTCAGCGTGTGGGTATTAAATTTGAAATGGATAATTTATTTTATTCAGATGACTTGATGAAGGATTATACTTCTTTAGGTCTGAATCCTTATTATGCTATTGATGAAGATAGCTGGAGGCTGCATCTGGGTGCGCATGTCGACTGGATGACCGGTAATGATAGCGGTATAGATGTAGCCCCGGACATTCGTGCTGAGTATATCTTCTCCGATAGTTATATTCTTTATTTGAATGCACAAGGAGGCAGGCAGGTAAACGATTATCGTATGTTGAGCCGCATCTCTCCCTATTGGGGAACAGAGCAGCAGCTTGATGCGACTTATGTCCCTTTTGATGCAACTTTGGGTTTTAAGGCGTCTCCTGTAAGTGGGTTATGGTTTAATATATTTGGTGGTTATCAGATACGTAAACATGAGTTATTCTGTACGTTAGTGCCTGCGGGACAATTTGTATATACGGGTTTTGTACAGGATAAAGGAAAAATTGGTTATGGAGGTGCAGAAGTGAAATATGGCTATAAGGACTATTTTGATGCATCGGTAAAAGGTACGTATTACGGTTGGACAACAGATAGTGACGACGATATGATAGTTGCCATGAAGCCTGAAATGGAACTGAACTTTAAAGTTGATGCCAAGCTGATGGACGGTTTAAAGCTTCGGTTAGGTTATGATTATGTAAAGCGTAAGGGTGAGGATGTCGATCCTGTCAGTAATCTGAGTGTGGGTGCTACCTATGAGCTTTTAAAAGACATCTCTATCTTTGTGGATGTGAACAACCTGTTAAATAAACAATATTATTACGAAGGAGGATACCCTGCCGAAAAACTGAATGTTTTAGGTGGTCTTACTTTTCGATTTTAGTTAAATAGGCTTCTAAAAGAGCCTTTTTAAGAAAAAAAAAGCAGAAACATACCTTATTATATAGGTGTAGTTCTGCTTTTTTTTCTACTTTTGCCCTTAAATAAAATGGAATACATTATATTATGCAAAAAAAAATCTTGTAATTGTAGAGTCACCCGCAAAAGCCAAGACCATAGAAAAATTCTTAGGAGAAGACTATAAAGTCCTTTCCAGTTACGGGCATATCCGTGACTTAAAGAAGAAAGATTTCAGTATCGATGTAGAGAAGGGATTTGAACCGACTTATGAGATACCTTCTGATAAGAAAAAATTGGTCGGCGAGTTGAAAGCTGCGGCAAAGAACGCTGATATGGTGTGGCTCGCATCCGATGAAGACCGTGAGGGAGAAGCCATTTCGTGGCATTTATATGAAGTGTTGGAACTGGACCCGAAGAGGACAAAGCGTATTGTATTCCACGAGATAACCAAAACTGCGATATTAAAAGCCATTGAAACCCCGCGTGACATAAATGTGAACCTTGTAAATGCTCAGCAAGCGCGTCGTATCTTGGACAGGATTGTAGGTTTTGAGCTTTCTCCTATTTTATGGAAGAAGGTAAAACCTGCTCTTTCTGCCGGTCGTGTGCAGTCTGTTGCTGTTCGGTTAATTGTGGAACGTGAGCGTGAGGTGCACGCTTTTGTCAGTGAGCCTTCTTATCGTGTAACAGCAATATTTGAAGCTCCTGATGCCGATGGTAATAAAACGGAAGTGAGGGCTGAGTTAGACAGACGTTTTAAGACAAAAGAAGAGGCTCAGGCATTCCTTGAATTGTGTAAGGATGCAGAGTTTTCTATTGAAGATATTACGACTCGTCCGGTTAAGAAGTCACCGGCTGCTCCATTTACCACTTCCACTTTGCAGCAGGAAGCTGCTCGGAAGTTAGGGTTTACGGTTGCGCAGACTATGATGGTGGCGCAACGGTTGTATGAAAGCGGGCAGATTACTTATATGCGTACCGACTCTGTGAATCTTTCGGACTTGGCATTGGCGGCCTGCAAATCAACTGTCATTTCACTGATGGGAGAAAGGTATGTGAAGACACGTCAGTTTGCAACGAAGACAAAAGGTGCTCAGGAAGCTCACGAAGCGATTCGTCCGACGGATATGTCGAACGAGACTATTGCGGGAACGTCACAGGAGCAGAGATTGTACGAATTGATTTGGAAACGTACTGTTGCATCACAGATGGCAGAGGCTGAACTTGAAAAGACCACTGCTACTATCTCTATCAGCAATAGTGAAGAAACTTTTGTTGCTATTGGTGAAGTTGTGATTTTCGATGGCTATTTGCGTGTATATAAAGAGTCTTATGACGACGATAACGAACAAGAGGATGAAAGCCGCTTGTTGCCTCCTTTGAGTAAAGGACAGTCATTAGAGAGTAAGGAAATTTCTGCCACTCAGCGTTTCAGTATGTGTCCTCCGCGTTATACCGAAGCCAGTCTGGTGCGTAAGCTGGAGGAACTGGGCATCGGGCGTCCGTCTACATATGCTCCTACCATATCGACGGTCCAGCAACGTGGCTACGTGGTAAAAGGAAACAGTGAAGGCGTAAAACGTCCATACGAGATATTGAAGCTCAAAGGGAACAAGATAACCGAAACAGTCAAGACGGAAACAACCGGAAATGAGAAGTCTAAACTATTGCCTACTGATGTAGGTATAGTGGTTAATGACTTCTTGATGTCATTCTTCCCCGAAATTATGGACTATAATTTCACCGCGAGTGTTGAAAAAGAATTTGATGAAGTGGCGGAAGGCGAGAAAGAGTGGACGAGTGTAATGAAGAACTTTTACGACGGCTTCCATCCGTTGGTAGACAAGACCATGAATGCGAAGAGCGAGCATAAGGTGGGTGAAAGAATTCTAGGCAATGATCCGGTGAGTGGGAAGCCTGTATCCGTAAAAATTGGTCGATTTGGCCCGGTGATACAGATAGGCATAGCCGATGATGAAGAAAAACCTAGGTTTGCGCACTTGCCGAAAGGTCTTTCGATAGAAACAATTACGTTGGAAGAAGCGCTTGATTCGTTCAAGCTCCCGAAAACGTTAGGTGAGTATGAAGATAAGACAGTGACGGTAGGAGTGGGACGATTTGGACCTTATGTCCGTCATAATAATGTATTCGTCTCTATTCCCAAGGGGGAAGATCCGATGGAGGTTACCTTGGAAAAAGCGATTGAAATGATTAATGCCAAGCGCGAAGCTGCCGAAAAGAAGATTATTAAAACATTTGATAAAGAGCCTGATTTGCAGATTCTGAACGGTCGTTACGGACCTTATATTGCTTATCAGAAAAAGAATTATAAGATTCCTGAAAGCGTAGAACCGAAAGATTTAAATCTGGAAACTTGCTTTAAGGTGATAGAACTGCAGAAAGAAAAAAGTGAGACTCGTAAACGAGTGGCAGCTAAGAAAAAGAAATGACACGTATATTTTTAATAGGATATATGGGTGCGGGGAAAACGACTTTGGGTAAAGCGTTTTCCCGCGAACTGGGTCTTACTTTCATAGACTTGGATTGGTATATTGAGGAGCGTTTTCATAAAACTGTTCAGCAGTTGTTTTCAGAACGCGGTGAACAGGGTTTCCGCGAATTGGAGCAAAAAATGTTGCATGAGGTGGCTGAGTTTGAAGATGTTGTAATCTCGGCCGGTGGGGGCACTCCTTGTTTTTTTGACAATATGGACTATATGAATGCTTGTGGGGATACCGTGTTTCTTCAGGTGGAGCCGGAGGTGTTGTTTCACCGTTTAAAAGTGGGGAAGCAACAACGTCCGTTATTGGCAAACAAAAGCGATGAAGAATTGATGAACTTTATTTGTGAAGCGTTGCAGAAGCGTCATCCTTTTTATTCGCAGGCGAAGTTTCTGTTTCGGGCCGACGAGTTGGAAGACAAGTCGCAGATACAGGCATCAGTAGATAGCTTGAGAAAGCTGTTGGATAAATAAACAGATTGAAAGTTATAATCTATTTAGTAAAAGTATACACACTATTTGCACAGAACAAGAAATGAGAAAATGGCGTATTGAAGATTCGGAAGAACTCTACAACATTACAGGTTGGGGAACTTCGTACTTTAGTATCAATGACAAAGGTCATGTAGTGGTAACTCCCCGTAAGAACGGTGTCGCAGTCGATTTGAAAGAATTGGTGGACGAGCTTCAGTTACGGGATGTCGCAGCACCTATGCTGGTTCGTTTCCCGGATATTCTTGATAATCGTATCGAAAAAATTTCGAACTGTTTCAAGCAAGCATCCGAAGAGTATGGTTATAAAGCTGAAAACTTTATCATCTATCCTATTAAAGTGAACCAAGATGCGTCCGGTGGTGGAAGAAATCATAAGTCATGGCAAGAAGTTTAATTTAGGACTGGAAGCCGGTTCCAAACCCGAATTGCATGCAGTGATTGCTATTAACACGGACTCAGACTCGCTGATTATCTGTAACGGATATAAAGATGAGAGCTATATTGAGTTGGCTTTACTGGCTCAGAAGATGGGGAAACGTATCTTTCTGGTAGTAGAGAAGATGAATGAGTTACGCTTGATTGCAAAGATGGCGAAACAGCTCAATGTACGCCCTAATATAGGTATTCGTATTAAACTGGCTTCTTCGGGCAGTGGAAAATGGGAAGATAGCGGTGGAGATGCCAGCAAGTTTGGATTGACTTCCAGTGAGTTGCTGGAAGCACTTGACTTTTTGGAAAAGAAAGACATGAAAGATTGTTTGAAGTTGATTCATTTCCATATCGGAAGTCAAGTAACCAAGATACGCCGTATTAAAACAGCTTTACGTGAAGCTTCACAGTTCTATGTACAATTACACGCAATGGGCTTCAATGTTGAGTTTGTTGATATCGGTGGAGGCTTGGGTGTTGACTATGACGGTACCCGGTCTTCCAATAGTGAAAGCAGCGTGAACTATTCTATTCAGGAGTATGTAAACGACTCTATCTCTACGTTGGTGGATGCTAGTGATAAAAATAATATTCCGCACCCCAATATTATTACAGAAAGTGGTCGCTCACTGACGGCACACCATTCGGTGCTGATTTTTGAAGTGCTGGAAACAGCTACTCTGCCCGAAATGGATGAAGACTTTGAAGTAAGTGAAAAAGACCATGAACTGGTGCATGAACTATATGAAATATGGGATAATTTGAATCAGAGCCGTATGTTGGAGGCATGGCATGATGCACAGCAAATTCGTGAAGAGGCACTGGATTTGTTCAGTCATGGTATTGTGGATTTAAGAACCCGTGCGCAGATAGAACGTCTCTATTGGTCTGTGACTCGTGAGATTAATCAAATTGCTTCCGGGTTAAAACATGCTCCCCGATGAATTCCGTAAATTGGATAAATTATTGGCTGATAAATATTTCTGTAACTTTTCGCTTTTCCAGTCTTTGCCGGACTCTTGGGCGATAGATCAGATATTCCCCATTATGCCTATCCAAAGACTGGACGAGAAACCCGACCGGAATGCTACTTTGCAAGACATTACTTGTGACTCTGACGGAAAGATAGCCAACTTTATATCTACCCGTTATGTATCGCACGACCTGCCTGTGCATTCATTGAAGCAAAAAGAGTCTTATTACATAGGTGTCTTTTTTAGTGGGAGCTTATCAGGAAATTTTAGGAGATATGCACAATTTGTTTGGTGATACGAATGCAGTGCATGTATCGGTAGATGATAAAGGGTATTCTATTGATCAGGTGATTGATGGCGAAACCGTGGCGGAAGTGTTGGATTATGTTCAGTATAATCCGAAGAAACTGGTGCGTACATTGGAAACCTGGGTGACTAAATCTGTAAAAGAAGGTAAGATATCGGTAGAAGAAGGAAAAGAATTTTTGTCCAACTACCGTTCCGGGCTTTATGGATATACTTATTTGGAATAAAAGGATGAAAGAAAAACTGACTGTCATAAAGGTAGGCGGAAAGATTGTAGAGGAAGAAACTACGCTTAGTCGGCTTTTGGCCGACTTTTCCGCTATTGAAGGATATAAATTGTTGGTGCACGGTGGGGGACGTTCAGCCACCAAACTGGCTGCCCGATTGGGTATTGAAAGTAAAATGGTGAATGGCCGTCGCATTACGGATGCCGAGACGCTGAAGGTTGTGACTATGGTTTATGGCGGACTGGTCAATAAGAATATCGTTGCCGGTCTGCAAGCTAGAGGAGTGAATGCTATCGGGCTGACCGGAGCGGATATGAACGTTATTCGTTCAGTGAAACGGCCGGTGAAAGAGGTGGATTATGGCTATGTAGGTGATGTGGAAAAGGTGAATGCCGATTTTCTGGCTACACTGATTCGTCAGGGTATTGTTCCTGTCATGGCTCCTCTGACTCATGACGGGCAGGGAAGTATGCTGAATACCAATGCCGATACCATTGCCGGGGAGACAGCAAAAGCGTTGGCGCCACTTTTTGATGTGACACTTGTTTATTGTTTTGAGAAGAAAGGCGTATTACGCGACGAAAATGACGATGATAGCGTCATTCCTGTTATTACTCCCGAAGAATTTAAAAGTATGTAGCCCGAGGTATCATTCAGGGAGGGATGATACCTAAACTGGAAAAATTCCTTCTCTGCCATTGATGCAGGAGTGAGTCAGGTTGTAATTACCTTGGCTTCAGCCATTAAGGGAGAAGGCGGAACTATAATCAAAAAATAATTCAAAAAATAGGCGGGTGAGTGTAACTTTTGTACAACTCACCCGTCATTATTACAGAGCAATGCAAGAAATCAGTTTCCGAAACGACATTTTGCCCCTGAAAGACAAACTCTACAGGTTGGCTTTTCGTATTACGCTGAACAGTGCTGAAGCGGAGGATGTGGTGCAGGATACGATGATTAGGGTATGGAATAAACGTGATGAGTGGCCGAATTTTGAATCCATCGAAGCCTACTGTCTGACGGTAGCAAGAAATCTGGCAATAGACCGGAGTGAAAAGATAGATTCACAGCACATGGAATTGACACCCGAAACACAGGAACTGCCCGATGCATTGAACCCTTATGAACAGTTGGCACAGAGTGAGCAATTAGGTTTGATTCACCGCCTGCTGAACGAACTTCCCGAAAAGCAGCGAAGTATTATGCAGTTGCGGGATATTGAAGGAAAGAGCTATAAAGAAATTGCAGATATTTTGCAGATAACGGAAGAGCAGGTGAAAATCAATCTCTTTCGCAGTCGGCAAAAGATAAAACAAAGATATACGGAAATAGAAGATTATGGATTATAAGTACATTGAACAGTTATTGGAACGCTACTGGAACTGTGAGACTTCCTTGGAAGAGGAACAGATTTTGCGTTCTTTCTTTCATCAGAAAGAGATTCCTGCTCATTTACTCCGTTACAAGGCAATGTTTGCTTATCAGGAGATTGAGAAAGAGAGGGGCTGGGCAGTGACTTTGATGCCAAGGTTCTGACCCGGGTGGAAAAACCGGTTGTGAAAGCGCAACGCCTCACTTTGCGAACGCGCTTTATGCCGTTGTTCAAGGCTGCTGCCATGATAGCTGTCTTGTTTGTGATGGGAACGGTGGTGCAACGTTCCATGCAGGATGATGGTAGCGATATGGTGTATATGCATGATGATTACCGTGATACCGTAAATGATCCGCAAGTGGCATACGAACCGGTGCTGCCGATAGATACGGTTACAAAGATAGCCGGAGATGAGGCAGCAGGAGTGAAGAATTAGATAACATTTTCATTTGCTTTTATATATAAATAGATAGTTAGTGCTTATTAAAACAACTTTTTAATTCGAGGCTGTGAAGTTTCAATTCTCTCAAATTTTAAATTAACTAACTAAATAATGTAAAAAGGATTACCGCGTGAGCAGTAATCCTTTTTTAGGTAGATAATCTAATGTAAAGAGAGAATTATGAAATGAGCTTTATCTTCTTTTTACGTTACCGATACCGGATTTATTTATATCGGTAGTTGGGGGATTCCCAAAGTAATCAACATTGCCTATTCCGTTTGTACTTACGGTTATCTTTCCTGATGCATAACAAGAAACATTTCCAATGCCTTTTTGTTCAACGACAACATCTGAAACAATCATATCTTTGGCGTTTAGGTTTCCAATACCTTTGATGTGATAGCTTGCCTTCTCTGCCTTTCCTTTCAGTATGACATTGCCTATTCCGTCGGATCTTACGCTTATATTATCGGCGGTCAATTCATCTGCTTTAAAGTTTCCTGTTCCGTTAGAGGTGATTTTTATATCATCTACCTTGACGGAATCTTTCAAGGTTATATTGCCTGTACCTTGTTGGCTGATGCTGCTCAATTTGGGAGCAGTAATAGTGATTGTGACATTGTTGTTCTTCAAACTGCGGAATTTCACACCTTTCTTCATGGAGATGTGCAGTGTACTGTCTTCCGAAGTGACAATAAGACTGGAAATGATATTGTCGGGGCCATAAGCCTCTACAGTTGTGGCATTACTTTGCTTGAATACAATATTGACGGTACCCTGGCTGGCAATATTATCGAATGCTTCCACACTGTATTTCTTGGTTATTTTGTTCTTGCTGGGAGCAATGCCGTTTACACAGCTTGTCAGAGTCATAACCAGACTGAATAAGTAAAAGTATGTACGTTTCATATTTCTGTGTTTTTTATTGGTTTCTATCTATTAGACGAAGAGAGTGGCAGTAAAGTTGCAATTCCCTCTTTTTTTTCTTATGAATAATATATCTTTGTGGCTGATATGGCAACAAAGAGAGTATTAGCTGACAAAGATTTCAATCGTATTATTGTGCGTACCCATCGTTTGGCACGTAACATTACCATGCGTGTAAAGCCGGATGGACTGCATGTTACGGTACCGCCTTACAGCCTGAGCAGTAAGGTGATGGAAGTTGTAGAGCAATATCGTGAACGCTTGTTGCAGGACTGGCAGAGGGTATGCAAGAAATCTATAGACTTGGATTTCCGTATTCAGGCCCCTTTGTTTCAGGCTATGGCTGGAAAAAGGCAATTTTACCTGTTTTTCTGTGCGGAATACGGAGGAAGGAATAAAAATCATTTGCCCCCGTGATGTTGACTTTACAAAGGAGGAGGTGCAGCGGTTGGTGCGCAATGCCATTATCAGGGCGATGAAGAAAGTGGCGGGTGAATATTTGCCACCTTTGCTTGATGCATTGGCAGAACACTATGGCTTGTCATACAAACGAGTGAAGATAACCGGAAGCAAAGGACGTTGGGGCAGTTGCTCGGCGGCCGGGAGTATAAACCTTTCCTGCTATTTGATGCTCTTGCCTTCGCACCTGATGGATTATGTGCTGTTGCACGAGCTGTCGCATACAAAAGAAATGAATCACGGTCCTCGTTTTTGGGAACTGCTGGATAGTATGACCGAGGGAAGGGCACATCTGCTGCGGGCGGAATTACGACAATTCAATACTGATTTTTAGCAAGCACATCCCCTCATCCTCCCTTCAGCCGTGCTTCCCAAGTCCCTTCCCAATCTGCCTTCAGCATTTGGCTGTGTTCTGATAATCTGTAAAAACGAGTCGTTAAGTTTCTAAAACTTTGATATTGCGAAACTTTTTTATTTACTTCGCAATAATATATATAACTAACTATGAAAAGGGAGAAAAACATTCTATTTATCCTGACCATTCTATTACTATTGGCATGTACAGCCTGCTACCGTTCCACTCGTCATGTCACAGAGCACTTGTCGCAAGCGGAGGAACTTATATGGACTGCCCCTGATTCGGCGCTGCACCTATTGAGTCCATCTCTGCTTCCCGGCACTTAACCGGAAAAGAGCAGGCAGACTATGCTTTGCTGCTTTCGTTAGCCCAATATCGCTGTTATATCCCTGTATCCTCCGATTCATTGATAAACCTTGCCATAGAATATTATAAAGATAAGAATGACGCAGATAAAAAAGGGGCAGCCTTTTATGTAAAGGGATGCATATTGGAAGAATATTGCAAAGACATTCCCAATGCCCTGCTAGCTTACAAAGAAGCCGAAACGTGTATTCCCGATATGGATGACAAACAGTATGTTGCCCGTATTTATAGCAGCTTGGGATATGTTAATAAAAAATCTTTCCATTTCGAGCCGGCTAAAGAATATTATCAAAAAGCCGTGCAAGCAAATATAGATGGAAAGGACACGGTTGCATACGCCAGTAATTTGCTCAATCTGTCAACTCTTTATTATACCCTTCATCAAGCGGACAGCGCTAATAGGTGCATCAATACCTTAATAGATATTGCCGATTCTCTAAATGACCTTGACCTTCAGGTCAAAATATACAATAATATAGCAAACAGAAAGATATTTGAAAAGAACTATGCAGAAGCAGAAAATATCTGATTCATGCCAAACGATTGTCTTCTCCCCATTTTCCCAACAAGTTGTCGCTGGGACTGGCCAATCTATATGCATATACTGGACAGAAAGAGAAAGCAGACAGTCTCTTTACTCACTTATTGTCTTGCCCGGACTTGCTAGTGCGATCCAATAGCTATCTGGATTTATTAAACTATTTTTTGGCTTCTCATCCCCAAGAGCACTCCTATCTAAATCATTATATAGCACTAACAGATTCCATTTACAAGGAAAACCGTGCAGAAGAAGTAGGAAAAATACAGCAGAAATACGATAATGAAGTGCTGGCGCGTACCAACGACCAACTATATTTTAAATGGATACTAACTAGTGTTGTTGGTTCACTCATTTGTATAATTGCAGTTACTTTCTTGCAAAAAAAAAAAATGGAGAAAGGCAAATGCTCTGCAAAAAAAAAACAAATAGAAGAATTGGAAGAGAAGAAGAAGGTACTAACTAGTAGTTCCCAAGAAAACGAACGTTATGTAATCCAAATAAGCGAGTTGGAAAGTCAAATAAACGATTTAAAAAATGAAAAAAGAAGGCTGAAGTATTTCATAAAGAAAACAAAGAAGAGCAAGGAGAACAAAGAGGATGATTATAGTTCAATCTTTCAAAACCTATTTGTCCATCACGAAGGACAAAACGTATGACAAAGAGCTGGAGAGAGACAACCTGCGTCAATGGCTTAACTTGACGAATCAAAATTTTACCGATAAGCTGATAAAGCATTACCCAGTATTATCCAAATCAAATCAGCTTATGGACGTATGTTGTTTAACTGCACTAAACCTTAGCATAGAAGACATTGCCACATTACTGGGTATCGGGGAGCGGACTGTCGAACGATATACCAGTGATATTTGTAAAAAAGTAGGGCTTCCCAAGGGAGGAAAACATATTTTTGTAGAATTTATCAATTCTATAAAAGAGTTGGAAGCGTGATTTATGTACTTTTTTAACATTTGCCTTTCGTCATAATATCTCATTTTCGGCAATTAAATGCGGTATAAAATATAGTAATATGTTAATAGTCAGCAAGATAATGATATCTCATTATTTCCCCAAGTTTCATTTGGATCTGAATTAAAATAGGCTTATGTTTGCCATCATTTAAAATTTCAGACTATGAAACACGTACTTTTTTTTGCTCCTTGCATTTATTACTATTCCCGCATGGGGGACAGTAAATGAAGATAAGAAAGAAACTTATCCCACCGAAATTCAGATTCTGGGAAAGTTTGAGGACCATAAAGACAGGTCTTTGTTTCTCCCTCTTGAGGCATATCTGGATGGGGCTCAACTTACCCTTACCTTTTTTGATGCAATAGAAGATGTAACTGTCTCTATTGTGGGAAACTCAGGTACAGTAGAAACACGCACGGTATCATTTAATGATTTCCAGACTGAAATCTTCGATGTAAGCCGGTATGCAGCAGGAAATTATAGTTTATTGATAACTACCCCCAGAGGGACCTCCTTATCGGGAAACTTTAAAATAGATATTTAACGTGAGTTCGATGAATTTAGAATAAGGCAAGCTGTGTATCCAATGTGCGTTGTACATGGATGCAAGGCTTTTTTAGGGAACACGCAATAAGCGGCAATTGCCCCAAGCATGTTTACTATGAAATTCTCAAAACTCCTGTGCCTTGAATGCTCCACTTGTGCGATGTTTTTCAATTCGTCATTCACGGTTTCAATTATAGCCCTCTTTCTGAGAAGAAGCTTGTCGGAGACACTCATCAACGCACCTTTCATGTTGCTTTTCAATTTTGTGATAAGTTGTATGCCATCGACAAAGAGCCTTTGGAAGAGATTCTTTCCGATATAGCCTTTGTCACCGACGAGCTTTCCGTAAATGAATTCAACAAAAGCCTTGTACTCAAGCGGTTTGCGGTCATCTACGTCACCTGGAGTTATCATGAAATTCAGAATCTCGCCCTTCTCGTTGCAAATCAAGTGCAGTTTGAAGCCAAAGAACCATCCCATGGAACATTTGCCTCTTTGCGCAATGCCCTTGAATACTTTGTGGATATGTATCCTTTGGTTCCTACACACCCTCAACGGAGTGCTGTCGACAAAGCTTATGCCTGTACACTTACCCAGCAATACCTTCTTTATAAATAAGGCCAAGGGGACGGCAACCTGCTTTTCAAGTTCCACGAAGCGGTTGTAGGAGACAACCTTGGGGAAGAGGTGGCGAAGGTGCTTGCAGACTTTTTTCTACATAAAAATGCTTTAGGCAACGATAACCAGAGTCATGAAACATTATCATAATAAGCATAATTTCAGACTTTGACATGGTTGAATCGCGGTGATAAGCACGCTTATTATCAGATTTCAATGTGTATTTCTTCATCATAGCATCAAAAACTTGCAGAAATCGTCTGCCATACAAAATAATTCTGTAACTTTGTCCTCGGTGATCATAGCGATTATTGTTTGTAAGTCTTTGTATTTTAGCACTATAAAGTTACAGCAATTTGCGCTAATCACCAAATCTTCAAACACTTATATTTCATCGAACTCACGTTATTTAGAAATGCCCTAATTAAGAAAGAAGAAGATGGCTGATGATGATGTTCTATTAGAAAAAATAGCCAATCATTACCTGTTCTATGGTTCTTTTCACTCTGATTTAGGGCTATACAACGGCAAGATGGGAATGGTCATTTTCTTCTTTCATTATGCACGATATACCGGAAATAGTTTATACGAAGATTTTGCTGAAGAGTTTTTAAATGAAATATTGGAGAGTCTGCACACCGAAACCCCCATCTCTTTCAAAAGAGGGCTGGCAGGCATAGGATGGGGCATGCTCTATCTCATTAAACAAGGATTTATGGAAACAGACATCCAAGAAACATTTAAAGACATGGACGAGAAAGTAATGGAATACAATCTTCTGTACATGAAGGACCGCTCCTTGGAAACCGGGGCAAAAGGAATAGCGGCTTACGCACATAGCCGTTTATCTGTTTCTCTGCAAGGAGAGCTTCCTTTTGAAGAGAGTTACAGACAGACTTTGTATGAAACTTATCCCGATGTATGCCCGGAACAAGAAATTTGGGAAGGAATTATAGGGCATAACATAAAAGCAGAAAGTTTATCTTGGAAAGCAGGATTGGGAATCTTGCTTAAAGATATATAGTTCATATATATATGACAAAGTTGACAAAAGAACGGCAAGCAATTGCAATTCTTTTTAGTGTACCTAAATAAAACCGGGAAAAGGAATAGGGCTCTTAAGTGTGCGCACGCTTGGGCAGTAGGATATTTTCTTGTTTTGTTCCTCTCAAGAGATTTATTGGTAAAATAAATTGTAATTTTAAAATTAAACGAATAATGAAGACATTAAAAAAAATCAAACTGAATGGTTTGAATGATGCCGAGTTGAGAGATCGCGAAATGGATGCTCTCAATGGTGGTGATAGGACATGTGGTTGCGGTTGCAATTATGAAGGTAGCGGAGGTTCTACTACTCATAATAATGGAACTGCTAACTATAAAATCGGTCCTAGCGGCGGAAATTCAACTGGTGGATGTATTACTGATGGTGGTTATACTCTATTTAGAACAATTATATAATAACGAACCATGTTCTAAATACGCCGTGCGTTAAAAATAAGAATAGGGAATGAGAAAATAAAAATTTGCCTAATGCAGCAATATATTTACTCCTTCCCTACTCTTTGAAAAAATAAAATATTAAAACACACACTATGAAACACCTGTTAACCCTGTGCATAGGATTTTTCATGTTGCTCTCTTGCAACAATAAACCCTCTCAATCTGCCGCAATAGCAACAGACGAACCGGAAGTGAACGAAGATACGCTCTTCAGAGTAATCGATTTGGCAAACAACCTGAAGCCATGCAGTGACTCCTTACTTCTGAGTGATATTGTGGAGGATGTGGAATATGTAAAACTGGAGACGGCAGACAATGGTCTGGTTGGAGCAATGAATAGAGGCTATGTGTCCGACAGTGCCATCTTTTTTTCCTGCATTGGCAGCCCAATTCGCCCTCATATTTTTATGTTCGACCGTTTTACAGGTAAGTTTATCCGTACAATCGGTAAATCAGGGCAAGGGCCGGGTGAAATGTATTCACCGGTTAATGTTGTAGCCAAAGACAGCTTGGTCTATCTATCCTCAGACTATCGCGATGAACTTTTTGTTTATAAAATAAAAAACGGAGAGTTTGTGAGATGTATCCCCCTAAACAAACCTTATGCTTCTGCATGGTATTATTACATTGGCGACAACAGAGTGATCCACTTTCCATTTTATAACGTTTGGGATGGTAAATATTCAATGTGCGATATGACCATTCAGGATTTTGATGGAAATATCATCCAAGAACAAACACCTGAGGTGGACTACACCGGATTTGACTACAGAAACAGACCGAATACAGGCTTCGCTGTCGCATGGGCTTATAAGAATCATCCCAATGTCTATTCTTTTTTTACGGATACCATCTATGCAGCTTTTGATGATACCATCCGCCCCAGATATTTCTTATCTTTAGGAAATACAAACGTCCGATCCAATTAAAGGTCAGTGCCGAATGGAAAAATTATATTATATTTCATCGTTTTTGGGAAACCAAAGACTGTCTGTTAGGCAGTTTCGGATTGGAGCAAAAAGCATGGTTCTTCAGATACGACAAAAAAAGTAAAGAAATAAAGACATGGAAACAAGAGGCTAAACCATGGGATAATCTTCCAGGATTTGAATGGATAATCAGATCTGCCCCCGGCATCACCAACGACATTGATGGTTGTTCCGACCACCTTCGTAAAATGGATTACATCAGTGAAAACCAGTTTGCAATCTGTATCACCCAAGACAATAGGGATGAAATCAGAAAGATAGTATCCGAATCCACGAACGTGAAATTCCCCGAAAAGCGTCAGCAGCTCTTGGAACTGATTGACTCGCTGGGGCCGGATGATAATCCGATTCTGGCTATTTATAAACTGAAAGATTAACATAAAGACGGACAGCATTTTAAGTTGCATGACTGCAGGTCATAATATATACACCATAAACAGAGAGCGCAAACAACTGTTCCTGACACACCCTCAGTTGGTGCCTCATCTATATAAGAAAACCACCATAGACAGCCAATCTGATTATTATGCCCGGAAACAACTTTCGATATACTTTCTTTATCCGCATTGCAATCGAATCGGAAGGTTTCCTTTGTCATTCCCGTCCGTGTGGACTCGCCCGAAAGGGCACAGAATCTGGACCTGGTAGTAGAGCAGCTAATGGCTTTGAAAGATTCCATCCGGATGGAGATAAGAATTCTTGAGGCCGATGAACATCCGCATTATGAATTGAAAATCAGCGATGAACATATACACAAGACTTTTGTGAGGGATGCCTCCCCCGTCTTCCACAGAACCAAATATCTGAACCGGCTGATGCAGGAAGCTGAGGGAGCGATTGTCGGTATATGGGATACCGATGTGCTGCTTCCGAAAGAGCAAATACTGGAAGCTGTTGATGCCATAAGAAAAGGGAATGCGGTCATGAGTTTTCCATACGACGGAAGATTTTATATGCTTCCGCAGGAAGACAGTCTGCTGCTGAAGAAACGGGAAATGAACATGGAGGAATGCTGTCAGAAGATATATGAATATGTATTGGCTCACGGACCGAACTCGGTAGGAGGTGCGTTTTTGGTCAATAAGAATGTTTATATCAAGTAGGGCGGAGAAAATCAACATTTCTATGGCTGGGGACCGGAGGATGCGGAACGTTGCAAGCGTATGGAGATACTTGGTTTACCCATCTATCGGGCTCAAGGACCACTCCTGCATTTGTTTCATCCCAGAATGCAGAACTCTTGGTTTGGTAATCAGAGGTTGGAGTATGCAAACAGGATGGAATTTATCAGAGTGGCAGGAATGACCAGAAGCCAATTGCTGCAATATATATCCGGCTGGAAATAAAACCAAAAGACCTTACCGGTCCCCCCCCATCAACAGGACGTTTCAACGGCTAATGAAAGGAAAAACACTCCGTAGGGGAGAGAGGCAGAAACATTTAAACTGTAATAGTGTGTTTTTTCGATTATATTCGTTATATTTGTTTCGATATCATAACCTTTAAATACGAACAAACATGACCGATCTTACTATCCTTATTGCTGTTATAGCATTGGCATTATGGCCGTTAACCTTTTTACTTCTTCGTATCCGCCACGAACGGAAAAAGCGCAGAGATCATCTTGACCGCATGACGAAAGAAGATTTGGAAGAAATCGGGACAGAAGAGCTGGTCATTGCTGTGCTGAAGAAGATAGGTTGCCAACCCGAGACAAATGAAGAGGGGCATATCGTGTTTAAGTATCAGGGAGATGATTTTTATATTGCTGTAGAGGATGAGGCCCGCTTTATCATGATTTGGAATCCGTGGTGGGCATCTATCAGCATAGAGAATCCGGCCTTACCTTATCTGAAAGAAATAGTAAATTTGGTGAATGTGGAATCGTTGGTCACTACTATCTATACAGCCGATGAAGACGAGAAGAATGTGGGGCTTCATTCGAAATGCCACACGTTGTTTACTCCGAAAGAGGGACCGTTGGATGAATATTTGAAAGCGATGCTTGATCATTTCTTTATTACTCATGACAGTATCAAAGAGAATCTGCAACAGTTGAGTAATGCTGCATCGGAAAGCGATAAGCAGGAGCGTGTAAAGGTTAAAGGTTTTGCCGCTTATAAAGATAACTCCACTCCGCTTCCGGTAGATGATAAGCAATAAGTATTATAGAATTGGCAAAACTTTATAGGTATGAATTTAGGTGGTATCCTGAAAGCTTTGCTATATCAATGGGTACATTGACAGGAAAGTTATAATGTTTTCTCCTTTCACACAAAGCAGATGTTTCTTTCACGGTATGTAGTTTTAAATCAGTACTTTATGATAGGAATTGTGTGAAAGCAAGATAATTGATTCTTGTTTCCTGTTGAGTAAAAATGAATAACGCTTTTATTGTTGGCTGAAAAGATGGAAGTCTTTAAAAGACCAAGGCCTTTTAAAAAAACACTTAGGTCTTTTTCAAAAACACTTTAGTCTTTTCGGAAAACACTTTAGTCTTTTGGTGTGCATCGGAATCTTTTAAGAAAATCTATATCTAATGAGCCGAATTATGACTTCAATATAAAGAATTTAAAAGGAGTAGATATTACAAAAGAATATGCTAATGCTTGTGAAAAACATGGAATAAAGGTTGGGTATTATTTCTCTCTATTGGATTGGAATCATCCGGATTATGACCCTACTGGCTCTGGAATATCCTATCCTAAAGGCAATTATGAAGCTGAAAAAAAAGGAGAAAGACATTCTGGTAATCATGATAAATATAAAGAATATTTATTTACAATATTCAACAATTTGCTTGATCAATACAAAGTAGATTTAGTTTGGTGGGATTTTAGCCAACCCAAATTTCAAGGAGATTATTCTTGGGGGGCAACTCGTTTGATGAAGAGTTTAATTGGGGAAGAGTAACTCGTAAAGGAGAAGATAAATTATACCTCATTCTTTATTCCAAACTAGAAAATGGAATCATTGAATTGCCTTGTTCTTTTGAAAAGAAAATGGTTAAAGCCCATATGTTACATAATAAAGAAAGTATAAAAACGACACAACTCTAGGCACAAAATAAGTGCTTGATAGATGTCAGCTCTATCTGTATTGAACAAACCCCGGTTGTTATAAAGTTAAAAGGGAAATGGAAACTCTAACCATTTTTATCTATTAGATTCCATCAGTTGGTCATACAAAAGACCGACTGATGGAATCTTCCATATACGATGCTATAGTGTCTCTCTCTAAGGTCTTATAGGCAGTTGAATTCTTCTTTGATACGGTGTTTCACTTCTTTATTGGCCTGTATCCGCTTCTTTTTCGAGTATATAAATTACCTCCATCTTTTTTGATAATCACTTTGCTTCCATTTGGATTAAGATTGAAAGGGGTGGTTTTGTCCGTTTTGTTGTCCACCACCATTAGGACATTCCCTTCTGCAAACCGATTGATTTCTAGTTTTAAACTGGCATCGGGCATGGTGCGGTTCATCAGTAGGCTGTCGTTTACATATATCGCGATACTGTCACCGGCAAAGTCTTTACTTACTTCGATGTTATACACACCTTCGTAAGTGACTACCTTATTCGCATCCCGCTTGAAACGGAAAGACATATAAAGGAAGATAATGACTACAGCCAAGACTCCGAAGGCAAGTATGCCGTTGCCTATCATGAATTGTTTGTTGGTATTTAAACTGTTTTTACCCATAGTGTTATAAGTTTCTGCAAAACTACAATTTTTTATTAGAATATTTTGTGGCACTGATAGATAATTTGTATCTTTGCACCGAAGTGGATGAATGGTGGGGCTTGATTAAGCCCTTTTTTTGTTCTTAATAACTAATAAATGATAGATAAGAATGTAGTAACCCGGATTGTTGACGAATGGTTGGAAGGTAAAGATTACTTTTTTGGTAGATGTCACAGTGACTCCGGATGACAAAATTGTAGTAGAAATTGACCATGCCGAAGGGGTGTGGATTGATGATTGTGTGGAACTCAGCCGCTACATTGAGTCTAAACTAGACCGTGAGGAGGAAGACTATGAGCTGGAAGTAGGCTCTGCCGGTATCGGACAACCTTTTAAGGTGTTGCAACAATATCTGATACACATTGGTAAAGAAGTTGAAGTGCTGACTAAGACCGGCAAGAAGTTGGAAGGTGTGTTGAAGGAGGCTGGAGAAGACAACTTTACCGTAACCATTGAGAGAAAAGTGAAACCGGAAGGAGCAAAGCGTTCCAAATTGGTGGAGGAAGACGTCACTTTTGCGTATGATGAGATAAAATATACTAAATACTTAATTAGTTTTAAATAGTTATGGCCAAAAAAAGAAGAAACAATCAGCTTGATTGATCCATTTTCGGAATTTAAGGAATTAAAGAATATTGATAGAACAACTATGGTAAGTGTGCTCGAAGAGTCTTTCCGTAGCGTAATCGCGAAAATGTTTGGCACCGATGAAAATTACGACGTAATCGTGAACCCGGACAAGGGGGACTTCGAGATATGGCGTAACCGTGAAGTTGTGGCCGATGAAGATTTGACTAACCCGAATATGCAAATCTCACTGACAGAAGCTCAGAAGATAGATGCTTCGTATGAAGTGGGTGAAGAAGTGACCGATGAAGTAATCTTTGCCAAGTTTGGCCGCCGTGCCATCCTGAATCTTCGTCAGACATTGGCATCGAAGATTCTGGAATTGGAAAAAGATAGTTTATACAACAAATATATTGATAGGGTAGGTACTGTAATCAGTGCGGAAGTTTATCAGATTTGGAAGAAGGAAATCTTGTTGCTCGATGATGAAGGCAATGAACTGCTGCTTCCCAAGACTGAACAAATTCCGAGCGATTTCTACCGTAAAGGCGAAACGGCTCGTGCTGTAGTGGCTCGTGTAGACAATAAGAACAATAATCCAAAAATTATTCTGAGCCGTACTTCACCTGTGTTTTTGCAGCGCCTGTTCGAGATGGAAGTTCCCGAAATTAACGACGGATTGATTACCATTAAAAAAATTGCGCGTATTCCGGGCGAACGTGCAAAAATTGCAGTTGAGTCTTACGATGACCGTATCGATCCGGTAGGTGCTTGTGTTGGTGTGAAGGGTTCACGTATTCATGGAATCGTGCGCGAGTTGCGTAACGAGAATATTGACGTGATTAACTATACTTCTAACATTCAGTTGTTTATTCAGCGTGCCTTGAGCCCGGCTAAGATTTCTTCAATCGTGTTGCACGAAGAAGATAAGAAAGCTGAAGTTTATCTGAAACCGGAAGAAGTATCTTTGGCAATCGGTAAGGGTGGTATGAACATTAAGCTTGCCAGTATGCTTACCGAATATACGATTGATGTGTACCGCGAACTGGATGAAAACGCAATGGACGAAGATATCTACTTGGATGAGTTCAAGGATGAAATTGATGAATGGGTTATCAATGCCATTAAAGGTATCGGGTTGGATACAGCTAAGGCTGTTATCAATGCTCCGCGCGAAATGTTGATTGAAAAAGCGGACCTCGAAGAAGACACGGTAGATGACGTGTTGAGAATTTTAAGAGCTGAATTTGAAGAGTAATCTTCGGCACCGGCTCGTAGTTAATAATTAAAAAACGAGTATGACGATTAGACTGAACAAAGTAACAAGAGATTTAAATGTAGGAATAACGACGGTAGTTGAATTCTTGCAAAAAAGAAGGGTTATACCATTGAGGCCAGCCCTAATGCGAAAATTACCGAAGAACAATATGCTGTACTTGTGAAAGAGTTCAGCACAGATAAGAATTTGAAAATAGAGTCTGAAAAATTTATTCAGGAAAGACAGAATAAGGATCGGAACAAGGCTTCCATCTCTATTGACGGTTTTGAAAAACCTAAAAAAGAAGAAGTCGTGAAAACTGTTATCCCTGAAGACGTACGCCCCAAATTCAAGCAAGTAGGCAAAATAGATTTGGACAGCTTGAACAAGCGCCCTGCTCCTAAGGTAGCCGAGCAACCGGTCTCTGTGAAGACCGAACAGCCGGTGTCCAAGAAGGAAGAGCCTGCGAAGGTTGAAGAACAGAAGGTTGAAGCTCCTCAAGAACCGGTTGTGGTAGAGGAGAAGATACAAGAGCCTGCTCCGCAACCGAAGCCTGCCCCTGTCCAAGAAGAAAAGAAAGAACCCGAAGTTCAACAAAAAGCGGAAGAACAGAAGAAACCCCAGGTGATAGAAATGGAAAAAGAAGCACCCGCAGCACCCGTTCAGGAAAAAGAAGAAGACGATATATTTAAAATTCGTCCTACTGAATTTAAATCAAAGATTAATGTAGTAGGTCAGATTGACCTGGATGCATTGAACCAGTCTACTCGTCCGAAGAAGAAATCGAAAGAGGAAAAACGGAAAGAGAGAGAAGAGAAAGATAAACAGCGTCAGGAACAGCGTAAGCAGATGAAGGACGCTATTATCAAGGAGATAAGAAAGAGCGACGAAAAAATTGCCAAACCGGGTGCCGGAAATGCAACCGATGACGGCAAGAAAAAGAAACGCAATCGTATTAATAAGGAGCGGGTAGATATTACTGCCGCCGGTAGTACGAATAACAATAATAGTAATAATAACCAGCGCAGGGATAATAACAATTCCGGTAAAGGTGGAAATAACAGACCGAATAATAACCAGAGTGGAAGCGGAAAATTTAATAAGGACCGCTTTAAGAAACCGGTTGTCAAAGCGGAAGTCAGCGATGAAGATGTAGCTAAGCAGGTAAAGGAGACTTTGGCTCGCCTGACTAACAAGACAAAGAGTAAGGCTTCTAAGTACCGTAAGGAGAAACGTGAAAGCGTGATGAACCGCCAGTTGGAGCTGGAAGAGATGGAACAGGAAGAAAGCAAGGTATTGAAGATTACCGAGTTTGTTACTGCCAATGAATTGGCAAGTATGATGGATGTTCCTGTTACTAAAGTTATCGCTACTTGTATGAGCATCGGTATCATGGTTTCTATCAATCAGCGTTTGGATGCTGAAACGATTAACCTCGTTGCCGAAGAATTCGGGTATAAAACTGAATATGTCAGCGCAGAAGTGGCACAGGCCATTACCGAAGAGGAGGATGCAGAAGAAGATTTGCAACCGCGTGCACCGATTGTTACCGTGATGGGTCACGTTGATCATGGTAAGACTTCTTTGCTGGACTATATCCGTAAGGCAAATGTAATTGCGGGTGAGGCCGGAGGTATTACCCAGCACATCGGTGCATACAACGTGAAGCTGGAAGACGGACGCCGTATTACGTTCCTGGATACTCCGGGTCACGAAGCATTTACAGCTATGCGTGCCCGTGGTGCGAAAGTAACGGATATTGCTATTATTATTGTAGCTGCCGATGATAATGTGATGCCGCAAACCAAAGAAGCGATTAATCACGCTATGGCTGCCGGCGTACCTATTGTGTTTGCTATCAATAAGGTAGATAAACCGACTGCAAATCCGGATAAGATTAAAGAAGAATTGGCTGCTATGAACTTCCTTGTAGAAGAATGGGGTGGTAAATACCAGTCGCAAGATATCTCGGCAAAGAAGGGTACGGGTGTACACGAATTGCTTGAAAAAGTATTGTTGGAAGCAGAAATGCTTGATTTGAAGGCTAATCCTGACCGTAAGGCTACCGGTTCTATTATTGAGTCAACATTGGATAAGGGGCGTGGTTATGTAGCTACTATCCTTGTGTCGAACGGTACACTCCGCATGGGAGATATTGTGTTGGCCGGAACTTCATACGGTAAGGTGAAAGCTATGTTCAATGAACGCAACCAGCGCATTAAAGAAGCCGGTCCTTCTGAGCCGGTATTGATTCTGGGGCTGAATGGTGCTCCTGCCGCAGGTGATACTTTCCATGTGATTGATACCGAACAGGAAGCCCGTGAGATTGCCAATAAACGTGAACAGTTGCAGCGTGAACAGGGCTTGCGTACTCAGAAGATGTTGACATTGGATGAAGTCGGACGCCGTTTGGCATTGGGTGATTTCCATGAGTTGAACATCATCGTTAAGGGTGACGTGGACGGTTCTGTGGAAGCATTGAGCGATTCCTTGATTAAGTTGTCTACCGAGCAGGTTCAGGTTAACGTAATCCATAAAGGTGTAGGTCAGATTTCTGAGTCTGATGTTACCTTGGCTGCAGCTTCGAATGCAATTATTGTTGGTTTCCAAGTGCGTCCTTCGAGTGCTGCTGCTAAGATGGCAGAACAAGATGGTGTAGATATCCGTAAATATTCTGTTATCTACGATGCTATCGAGGAAGTGAAGGCTGCGATGGAAGGTATGTTGGCTCCTACATTGAAGGAACAGGTAACTGCTACCATCGAAGTGCGTGAGGTGTTCAACATCAGCAAGGTGGGAATGGTTGCCGGTGCGATGGTGAAGACCGGTAAGGTGAAGCGTACGGACAAGGCTCGCTTGATTCGTGATGGTATTGTAGTATTTACAGGTACTATCAACGCGTTGAAGCGTTTCAAGGATGATGTGAAGGAAGTCGGTACTAACTTTGAATGTGGTATCAGTTTGACAAACTGCAATGATATCAAGGTTGAAGATATCATTGAAACTTACGAAGAAGTAGAAGTTAAACAGACTCTATAATAATTTTTTCAGGTACGGATTACACGGATTTCACGGATGGTATTTATAAAAACCGTGTATTTCCGTGTAATCCGTGCCTTTTTTATATCATAAAGATGACGACAATAGATATTATTATATTGGTGGTGATAGGTGTTGGAGTGATACAGGGCTTGATGAAAGGATTTGTGAAGCAACTGGCTTCTATTGTCGGGTTGATAGCAGGACTTCTTGTGGCGCGGGCTTTATTTGCCTCCGTTGCCGAAAAGCTTGCTCCTGTTTTGGGAACATCGTCCGTTATTGCCCAGATATTGGCATTTGTTCTTATTTGGGTGGCGGTGCCGTTAGGTTTTGTATTGGTTGCCTCTTTTTTGACGAAGGCTTTGGATGCTGTCCGTTTGGGATGGTTGAACCGTTGGCTGGGAAGTGGATTGGGGGCTTTGAAATATATGATACTGATAGGGTTAGCTATCCATGTATTGGAATATATTGACCCGAAAGATGAGATGATAGATGCAACAAAGAAGCAGGAGTCGGTGTTATATTATTCCATAAGAGATTTGTCCGGTATCTTTTTCCCGGTATTCAAAAATGTAACAGAACAATTAATAGAAATATAAGATATGCAAGAAGAACCCAATAAATATGTGAAAGAGCTGACGCAGGAGAAGTATAAATATGGCTTTACTACGGATGTTCACACAGATATTATAGAGAAGGGACTGAATGAGGATGTCGTGCGGCTGATTTCTTCCAAGAAAGAGGAACCGGAATGGCTGTTGGAATTCCGATTGAAAGCATACCGCCATTGGCTTACAATGGAGATGCCTACATGGGCACACCTCACGATTCCCGAAATAGATTATCAGGCTATTTCTTATTATGCCGACCCGACCAAGAAAAAGGAAGGTCCCAAGAGCTTGGATGAAGTAGACCCGGAACTGATTAAGACTTTTAATAAATTAGGTATTCCTCTGCACGAACAGCGCCAGCTGAGTGGTATGGCGGTAGATGCGGTCATGGACTCTGTATCGGTAAAAACTACTTTTCGCGAGACGTTGTTGGAGAAAGGCATTATTTTCTGTTCGTTTAGTGAGGCAGTGAAGGAACATCCGGATTTGGTGAAGAAGTATTTAGGTTCGGTAGTGGGCTATCGTGATAATTTCTTTGCCGCATTGAACTCGGCTGTGTTCAGCGATGGTTCGTTTGTGTATATTCCGAAGGGGGTTCGCTGTCCGATGGAACTGTCTACGTACTTCCGTATCAATGCGGCCAATACCGGACAGTTTGAACGTACGCTGATTGTTGCAGATGAAGACAGTTATGTCTCTTACCTGGAAGGATGTACGGCTCCGCAGCGTGATGAGAATCAGTTGCATGCTGCTATTGTGGAGATTGTGGTACACGACCGTGCCGAAGTGAAATATTCCACTGTTCAAAACTGGTATCCGGGGGATGCGGAAGGCAAAGGAGGTATTTATAACTTCGTGACCAAGCGCGGTCATTGTAAAGGAGTGGACAGTAAGTTGAGTTGGACACAGGTGGAAACAGGCTCGGCCATTACGTGGAAGTATCCGAGTTGTATCCTGAGTGGAGATAATTCTACGGCGGAATTCTATTCTGTAGCGGTAACCAATAATTATCAGCAGGCAGATACGGGTACGAAGATGATTCACCTAGGTAAAAATACTCGCTCTACTATCGTAAGTAAGGGTATCAGTGCAGGAAAGAGTCAGAATTCTTATCGTGGGTTGGTGCGTGTGGCAGAGAAAGCCGAGAATGCGCGTAATTACAGCCAGTGTGATTCTTTGCTTTTGGGCAGTAATTGTGGTGCACATACTTTCCCTTACATGGATATTCACAATGAAACGGCTGTGGTAGAGCACGAGGCAACGACCAGCAAAATCAGCGAAGACCAGTTGTTCTATTGTAATCAGCGCGGTATTTCGACAGAAGATGCCATCGGGCTGATTGTGAACGGTTATGCCAAAGAAGTTTTCAATAAACTTCCGATGGAGTTTGCTGTGGAGGCTCAGAAGCTGTTGGCTATTTCGTTGGAAGGAAGCGTAGGATAAATAAAAAGATAAAGGATTATGTTAGAGATAAAAGATTTGCATGCCAGTATTAATGGCAAAGAAATATTGAAAGGTATTAATCTGAATATAAAGAAAGGTGAGGTTCATGCTATCATGGGACCGAATGGCTCCGGTAAGAGTACACTGTCATCTGTATTGGTAGGGGAATCCGGCTTTCGAAGTGACGAAAGGTTCGGTTACATTTGGAGGAAAGGATTTATTGGCTTTGAGTCCGGAAGACCGCAGTCATGAAGGATTGTTCCTGTCATTCCAGTATCCGGTAGAAATTCCGGGAGTGAGCATGGTGAATTTCATGCGTGCTGCGGTGAACGAAAAACGGAAGTATGAAGGTTTGGCGCCTTTGACTGCCAGCGAATTCTTAAAATTGATGCGCGAGAAGCGTGCAGTTGTCGAATTGGATAATAAGTTGGCTAATCGTTCGGTGAATGAGGGCTTTTCGGGTGGAGAAAAAAACGTAACGAGATATTCCAGATGGCAATGCTCGAACCGAAGTTAAGTATTTTGGACGAGACGGATTCCGGATTGGATATTGATGCTTTACGTATCGTAGCGGAAGGTGTGAATAAGTTGAAAACTCCCGAAACCAGCTGTATCGTGATTACTCACTACCAACGTCTGCTGGACTACATCAAACCGGATATCGTTCATGTGCTGTACAAAGGTCGTATTGTGAAGACTGCCGGTCCTGAGCTGGCATTGGAATTGGAAAAGCGCGGTTACGATTGGATTAAAGCAGAATTAGGAGAATAATTATGAGAGCAGAACAACAATATATTGACCTCTTTTCCCAATGCGAAGCAATGATATGCAAGCATAGTGCCGAGGTGTTGAATGCTCCCCGTGCACAGGCGTTTGCTGATTTTGAACGATTGGGATTCCCTACTCGTAAACAGGAAAAGTATAAGTATATCGATGCAAGTAAGTTGTTTGAGCCTGATTATGGCTTAAATCTGAACCGACTTGATATACCTGTGAACCCATACGAAGTGTTTAAGTGTGATGTGCCTAATATGAGCACTTCCCTTTACTTTGTTGTGAACGATGCTTTCTACAATAAATCATTGACTAAGCCGCAGTTGCCGGAAGGTGTGTTGCTAGGCAGCCTGAAAGAACTGTCCGAACAACATCCTGCATTGGTAAAGAAGTATTATGGTAAGTTGGCCGATACTGCCAAGGATGGAATAACTGCCTTCAATACAACTTTTGCACAGGATGGCTTCATGCTCTACGTCCCCAAAGGGGTAGTCATAGACAAGCCGATTCAGTTGGTGAATATCCTTCGTGCAGATGTCAACTTTATGGTGAATCGCCGTATCTTGATTGTGTTGGAAGATGGGGCACAAGCCCGCCTGTTGGTATGCGACCATGCGATGGATAACGTTAACTTCCTCTCTACACAGGTGATTGAAGCTCATATCGGCGAAAATGCAGTCTTTGATTTATATGAGCTTGAAGAAACTCATACCAGCAGTGTGCGTTTCAGCAATCTGTATGTGAATCAGGAAGCCAACAGCAATGTATTGCTGAACGGAATGACCTTGCATAACGGTACTACCCGCAATACGACGGAAGTAACCTTGTCGGGACGGGGGGCCGAAATCAATCTTTGCGGCATGGCTATTGCTGATAAGAACGAGCAGGTGGACAACCATACGTTTATCGACCATAAAGTGAGTGACTGCACCAGCAACGAACTGTTCAAGTATGTGTTGGATGATCAGGCTATCGGTGCTTTTGCAGGAAAGGTTTTGGTGCGTCCGGGAGCACAGCATACCAATTCCCAACAGACTAACCGCAATCTTTGCGCCACACGTGATGCACACATGTATACTCAGCCTCAATTGGAGATTTATGCAGATGATGTGAAGTGTTCACATGGAGCAACCGTGGGACAGTTGGATGAAAATGCGTTGTTCTATATGCAGCAACGCGGTATCAGTCTTCACGAAGCCCGACTGTTGTTGATGTTTGCATTTGTGAATGAAGTAATTGACACCATCCGTCTGGAGGCGTTGAAAGACCGCCTGCACTTGTTAGTGGAAAAACGTTTCCGTGGCGAACTGAATAAGTGCCGGGGATGTGCTATGTGTAAATAGAAAGGACTAACTATGTACGATATACAGAAAATAAGAGAAGACTTTCCGATATTGGGTAGGGAAGTATATGGCAAACCGCTGATTTATTTGGACAACGGGGCAACCACACAGAAACCGCGTTGTGTCGTAGAAGCTATTACCGATGAATATTATTCGGTTAATGCCAATGTGCATCGCGGTGTGCATTTCCTTTCCCAACAGGCCACCGAGTTACACGAAGCCTCGCGTGAAACAGTCCGTAAGTTTATCAATGCACGCAGTTCGAATGAAATCGTGTTTACACGGGGAACTACTGAAAGTATCAACCTGTTGGCTTCTTCCTTTGCCGAAAGTCAGATGAAGGAAGGCGACGAGGTGATTGTTTCTACCATGGAACACCACAGTAATATCGTTCCCTGGCAGTTACAGGCTGAGAAAAGAGGTATTGTGCTGAAGGTTATCCCGATGAATGATAAAGGCGAACTGCTTATCGATGCGTATGAGAAACTTTTTTCTGAACGTACAAAATTGGTGAGTTTGGTGCATGTTAGCAATGTGCTCGGTACTGTGAATCCGGTGAAGGAGATGATTGCAACGGCTCACAGTCACGGTGTCCCTGTCTTGATAGACGGTGCGCAGAGCGTACCTCACATGAAAGTGGACGTGCAGGACTTGGATGCAGATTTCTTTGCATTTAGCGGGCATAAGATATATGGGCCTACGGGGGTAGGAGTACTCTATGGAAAGGAGGAATGGTTGGATAAACTCCCGCCTTATCAGGGAGGAGGAGAGATGATTCAGCATGTCTCTTTCGAGAAGACCACTTTCAATGAACTTCCTTTCAAGTTTGAAGCCGGTACGCCTGACTATATCGGTACTACGGCATTGGCAAAAGCGCTTGATTATGTATCGGCTATCGGAATGGACAAGATTGCTGCCTATGAGAACGAATTGACAGCGTATGCCATGAAACGTTTGAAATCTATAGAAGGAATGCGCATCTTTGGTGAGGCAGAACACAAGAGCGGGGTCATTTCTTTTCTGGTAGGGAATATTCATCATTTGGATATGGGGACCTTGCTCGACCGATTGGGCATTGCCGTTCGCACCGGTCATCACTGTGCACAGCCGTTGATGATTCGTTTGGGTATAGAAGGGACAGTGCGTGCTTCTTTCGGACTTTATAATACAAAAGAGGAGGTAGAAGCTTTGGCTGCCGGCATCGAACGTGTCAGCAAAATGTTCTGATACCTTGCCTGTTATGGTGCCTTCGATTCTTCAGGCACGGATTTCATGGATTACACGGATGAATTTCTTTCTGTGTTTTCTGTGTAATCCGTGCCTGAATTATGTCTAATTGGTAAGCTTTATGGGGGTTGTTTATCCTATAGGTGGTAAAACTTATGGAAACGAACAAAATAAGGTGACCAAAAACGGTACACTAAAATCTACCACAAATCCGTGGAAAATAGAAACGACCACAAAACTTTCCCCCGCTGTCCTTGTGATAATAGGCAGGGTTGTATCCATAGTGGTTGCTCCACCGGATGATATGGGGGCAAGATTTCCAAACCATCTTACAAGCAAAGGTGCAAACAGCAGTGTAATAATCTCACGCGATATATTGGACAGTAAGGCAATAGTTCCTAATTCCGCTCCTTTATATTCGGTTATGAAGATGCTTGACAATGAATAGTAACCGAATCCGGAGCCGACAGCCAGACAATCCGATAAAGAACGGTGGGGGAGGAATAAACTGATTACTGCGCATCCTGCCAATGTGCCTAGAATGGTCATGACAGGTAAGAATATAAGCCGTGGATTGAGTGAACGGAAATTACGGAGTGTCTGCGGATCATTTCCCACGCTGATGCCCACACTGAACATTAATGCGCATAGGGCATAATAGCTTAAATTGCTTTGCGTAAAGTCGTATGGAATCAAATGATAAACTCCACACAGCGTGCCAATAATAAAAAAAGAGATAATAATCAGGCTTCCTTTCATGCTTCGCTCCTCCTGTTTCTTTTATATACCATATACCATAATGCCCAGGCAGCAGTGACGCTACCCAGTACGGCTGCCAATGTGAGGATGACAGCTTCCAAACCGATAGTATGTAATCCGTTGATAATCTCTTGATTACTACCCACATCTATTCCCAGCAGAAAAAGCAGTAACCAAATAAAAACAGTAATGACTTTGTGTATCCACGATAGTCGTTGTTTGCGTAGCAGAAAGCCGAGTAACATCCCGGCAAACATAATTCCTATAATAATAAACATATTTTTTCTTGTTTTGCTGCAAATATATGTTCTTTTCTGTAAGTGTGTGGTATACGAAATATATTTGACGTTTTTATAATAAACTGATGTTTTCTGCGACAAAATTAACCGTTTATTTTGAGACTGCCTAATGATTTTATTTTTTAAAAAGGGTATCTTTGCAGACAAGAAATAAAACAGGAATCGTATGTTATTGCCTTATTTAAATAAAGAATTGATAGAAGCCGGATGCGATGAGGCCGGTCGTGGGTGTTTGGCCGGTTCGGTTTATGCCGCTGCTGTTATGTTATCTACTGCATTATCTGTGCGTTGCGTAACCTTCAAAGAACTCTTCGTATGCAAAAGTAACAATAAAACGGGAGATTTAGAAATGAATCTCCTGATTTTTTCTTCTCACACAAGTTTTTCCGTAAAAGCGATTTTATCCGTCAGCACACCATCGCCCAAAAAGATTTTGAACGAACGTGTGCCGACTGCCGCATAAGCGGAGAAAAGGGCTTTGCCTCACGCCTAAACAATAGTTTAGACTGATGAGACAAGGCCCCTTTCTTTTGTGCTTATGCCAAAGAGGTGCTTTTACGGGGTTTTGACGATTTTTCTTTTTTCGTTGTCCTTTTGAGCCGGAAGCGGAAAGCCGTGTATGACCGCTTGTCCATAAATGGAACAAGCCGTCACTCACGGCAGACAAACCGGGAAGAATTATTTTATCCATCCGACCAAACACGTTTGGCCAAACAGATAAAAACATACTTCCTTGCCGATGGTTTGCCCGGTTTCACGCTACCGGCTATGTTCTTTTCTGTTGGGGATGTCTTTTTCACGGATTTCTCTTTTGAAGTTTTCCTGTCTAATCTGCCTCTACTTCCGTTTACCTCCATTTTCGCGCCTTTCAGTGAGCCGCATCAGGCAGTCATTTTCGTGCTGGGTGCAAAGGTAACTCCGGGATTGTACGGGAAAGCAAGGTCAAGCCTCCTGTTTTCTGGAAAAATCTCCAGCCCTTCGGGTAGTATTTTTCCGAAAAACCTTGCATTCCCTAATCCCTACCTTTTTTAAGCACCCGAAACGAAAACGACCGATGCGACAGAAAGACGCATTAAAAAAAATGTCGGATAAACGAGAGGCAGATAAGATAGTTTGAAACTCAACTCCCTCAGCTCTTGAATCCGCATTAAAAAACAAAAAATCAAAAACAAAACGGATATGAGAACGGCAATAGCAACAAAATTCGTGGCATGGGAAGTACCAAGTTTGGAGAACCTGCAAGGCAGCAAGGTGTACGGACTTCGCACCAAACTGAACAATGGTGAGAAATTGAGCCGAGAGGAAAAGGATTGGCTTACACGCAACGTGAACAGCAACACCTATTTCAAGAGCGCAGTACCCTTGCAAGGTTGGATGTTTGACTTTTCCGACATTCTTCGAACCTACATTGTAAAGCAGTATGGACATTGGGCGGAATACAAGGCTACCGACAAGACCGCACTCCGCAGTTTCCTATACGGCAGGATAGACAGCATCGTGGAACTTAACAAATGATACGGCTATGACAGCAACGGTAAATTTCAGACAAATGGCGCAATACATAGGGCTTGCGATATGCACCCTAATCATGCGCACCGCCTTTTGGGTGTCCGGCATCCTTTGGTACATCGTCAGAGAGATAATAAACGGAGTGTTCCGAGTGGCAATAGGGGTAATCGTGGCTATTCTTTCCGTTATCCTGTTCTTCGGCTTCATTCTTTGGTTATTCACCCTTTAATCCCTACCGACATGGCAAAGAGAAGAAGCAAGACAGTGGAGCAACAATGCAGATACTACGAGGTGGGCAACATCTTCGAGTACATGGTGGAAACATACCTCAACGGCAATATGTCCGTGTTCCGTGGACTCTACCACGAACTGAACAAGAACGCACGGAAGGACTTTATAGACTTCCTATTGAGCGAGGTTGAGCCGATTTATTGGAGGGAGATTTTGAAACATACTATTTGACAACTCATAAAAACGACAGCGATATGAAAGGAACAGACCATTTCAAGAGAACGATACAGATGTATTTGGAACAACGCGCGGAGGAAGACACGCTCTTTGCGAAGAACTACCGCAATCCAGCCAAGAACATTGACGATTGCGTAACCTACATTCTGAACTATGTGCAGAAAAGCGGTTGTAACGGCTTCACGGACGGAGAGATATACGGACAAGCAGTACACTACTATGACGAGAACGAGATTGAGGTGGGCAAGCCTATCCAATGCCAAGTGGCGGTGAACCACATTGTGGAACTCACGGCAGAGGAAAAAGCAGAAGCACGTCAGCAGGCAGTCCGCAGATACCAAGATGAGGAACTCCGCAAGTTGCAGAACCGCACCAAGCCGACAAAGGCGAAAACAGAAACCCAAGTTCAACCCTCATTATTTGATTTTGGCTTATGAAACCGAGAAACAAATTTGAAAAAGCAGTTCTTGCCCAAAGCAAGAAACTACGCCCGATAACCCCGATACAGATAAATTGGGCATTCCGTAATTGCGTGGAGCATTATGCACACCGCTTGCCGAAAGGTCGTACCACTTGTATGGATTGCGGTCATAGTTGGGTAATGACGGAGCAGACCGAGCATTGTACGTGTCCCGAATGTGGAGCAAGTTTGAAAGTCTGCCTCACCTATCAGCGCAAGGTAAGACAAAAGCAGTATTTCACAACCCTTACCACAAGCGGAGAATACCAAGTGCTACGAATGTTCTTGCTTGTCGTGGGTATGGAGAAAGGGGTTAATGCCAAGTCCTATGCCCTTGAAATCGGGCAGTATTGGTGGAATGAACAAGGGCGTAAGGCTGTTGTTGCCATTCCACGCACATTGGGATGCTACATCGACACGTTCTCATTCGCTTCTCCTTTTGCTATCCGCAATGACAATGAAGCGTACCGCCATATCTCATATTCCCCGATATATCCAAGATATAAGGTGTTGCCGACGCTCCGCAGAAACGGCTTTAACGGCAATTTCCACGACATTGTACCCACCAAACTAATACCGGCATTATTGTCGGACAGCCGTGCGGAAACGCTGTTGAAGGCAGGGCAATATCCCATGTTGCGCTACTATCTGTACCACTCTTTCAATATTGGAGAGTATTGGGCTTCAATCAAGATATGTATCCGCAACGGCTATACTATTGAGGACGGCTCAATGTGGCGTGACACCATAGACCTCCTGCGTCATTTCGGCAAGGACACAAACAGCCCGAAATACGTTTGCCCTGCCGACCTCAAAGTTGAACACGACAAGTTGGTGGCAAAGCGCAACCTGCAAAGGAAACATGAGCGGACTGAACAGCAACGCAGGAAAGCGATTGAGGACGAGAAACAATATCTGAAAGCTAAGGGCATATTCTTCGGACTTGCCTTTACCGACAGCCTTATTTGCGTCAAAGTCATAGAGAGCGTGGAAGAAATGGCAGAGGAAGGAAGGACGATGCACCATTGTGTGGGCGGTTACCACAAACGAAAAGACTCCCTTATCCTATCCGCCACCATTGACGGAAAACGAATTGAAACGATAGAGGTGTCACTAAAAACTTTTGAGGTGGTGCAGTGTCGTGGCGTATGCAACGAGAACTCCGAATACCACGACCGCATCATCGCCCTTGTGAACAAGAACGCCAACCTTATCCGCCAGCGGATGAAAGCGGCATAATATCGACATCTAACAACTAACATTATGGAAGTAAGATTTGAAAGCATGGTTTTCCTATGGGATGATAAAATCCCCACGATGTTCCTTGAATTTATGAACCTCCTCACTCTTTGTCAGAGTGAGGAGCAATTAAGGGCGAGCGTCAAGGACTTTGCCGAGAAACACGAACTTGACAAGTTCTTCCTTTACGGCTTCGGCTCTCATCATTTCTACCTGCACCAACGCTACACGAGCGACCCCGAAATGGTGATGCAACACAGAGTGCTGTCTGTACATTTCTAATCATCTAAATAACAACGACTATGGCAACAAAAATGACAATTAACGGAGTAAGCACCTGCCAATCGGCAGGAACGGAGAACTACGAGAAATTCCAAACGGGTATCGGCAGACGCAAACGCACCCTTGTGCAATACGACTACCGCCACACGGACGGGGAACTTTTCTCTTGTGTCAAACCCACATTAGACGAATGTCGAGCCGCACGGGACAAGTGGCTAACGGCAAAGGAAAGGAAGGAGGAGAAGCGATGAACGAAGCAGGCTACCAAACGCTGATAGTCAAATTCAGCGAACCCATTACGGCATTGGACGGCATCTTTGACGATGCCGAAGCGTGGGGAGTTGATACCCTAAAGGGGTGGATAGACAGCTATGAAAGCAGCCGTTTCACTGCCATTGACAGCCATACGGCAGTCATCACGAGCGAGTATAACATGGAATGTCTGAAAGAGTGGCTGGAAAAATGCACACCCATAACCGAGAAAACAGAATTTTGAACATTGGGGCGGTGTCCGCACCGCCCGAACCATAAACCTAAAAGACAACGGATATGATAGCAAAGACAATTTTAGAGCAGATTGGCGGCAGACGCTTTGCCGCCATGACGGGAAGCAAAGACTTCACAGACATGGGCAACGGCTTGCGCATGAGCCTTGCGAGGAACAAGACCAGTGCCAACCGCCTTGACATCATCTATGACGGAGGGGCAGACCTATACAATATGCGTTTCTACCGCAAGACGTTCAGCAAAAAGACATTCGAGAGCAGGACGAAGGACATTGAAACGCACGAGGGGATATATTGCGATATGCTGGAGGAAATGTTCACGATGGTAACGGGACTTTACACCCGCTTTTGAGGGGTGGGCGGCAAAAGCCGCCTACTTTCTTTCATGAGCATGATGGCGGATAAGAAAGTAGGCAAAGAAACCTTTGTACCAATCTACGATAGTATTCACAAAAACAAGTTTTAATCATGGAAACAAGCAGACAGAACGGAAAAACCATCTTGTACAGCAACGACGGCATAAGCATAAAGATGGTTTTCAAGAACCTTACGGGCAGGAATTTTCAAGGTCAGGAATATACAGACTATATCCGGCATATCGCAATCGGCAGCATGGGATTTTCACCCGGTATCATAGAGCATTGCAGGGACGGTGAGGTTGCAGGCAAAGGGACAATCCCGAATGTATGAAAACTGAAACTCCGATGAAGTTGGCGGCTTCATCGGAGTTTCTTTCGTCAGACACTTATTCTTTATGGTACATACAGCAGCGCAAACTCAGCCTTCCTTCGTTTGAGCAGCATGGCGTGGCGTTTCCCCTTATAGTTACAGAAAGCGATATACTCCCGGTAGATGTTCCTGTCACCCGCCTCCAGCTTTCGGATTAGCGTGCTTTTGGGTATCTTCCCACTCCCCAAAAGACGGTACGGACCGACATTGTAGGCGAGCGTGGCAAGCAGAAGCGAATCCTTCCCGAACTGCTGGAACATCGCGCAGAACTTCCGCAGGTCTTTTCGCAGAAGCGCGTCCGCCTGCCGCTTCGTCATGGTGCGTGCCGAATACCTTTCCCCCGGCTGCAACCGATGTCCATATCCTACATACGGGTGATGTTTTTCCGAATGCCAGCCCTCAAAATACTTCGTGCATCGCACCGCCCTCTCAAATGGTGGCAGCCGGTAGATAGCCGCCTGCCCGTCCGTTCCCTCATGGCGTCTGTTCCGTGCGGACACGGAACAGACCGCCAGAAGCGAACAGAGGATAGCCATGAATACACGCATCATCGTGTAAGGGGCTTGAAGTTCCCGATGGGGACAACAGTGATAACCCCGTCATCCTTCACGTTTCGGTTGTTGAAGTCAAATTCCAACTCATAGGAGTTGCCGAAATTGTCCTCCACTACCACGATGAAGTTGTGCGCCTCGTCACCTTGCGCCGTGTAGTACAGCCGGAACTTCTCGTTTTCGAGCAGGTAGCGGTCATTGGGCAGGAACGTGATGCCGTTGTCCATTTTCAGCGTGCCCTCCCCCTCGAACTGGAAATACCGGATGGTATAGAGGGTGTTGGCGAAGTCGCCCGTCTTTTTCAGTTCACAGCGGATTTCCACTGTCTGCCCCTTGCTTACCTTGTTCGGCACGGGCATGGTTTCCACCGTGAAGGGATAGGATTGCTGGATGTCCATATCGTCGTCACACGATACGGCGGTGAGCGACACGGCGGCGAAAGGCAGAGTGCCAACGCCTTGAAGATTGATGTTCTCTTGTTCTTGTTGTTCAGTATGTTCATTGTCTTTTGATTTTTAAGTTATTGTTCTTTTTTTCGTTGTCAGTTGTAGATACTCGTTCAAGTCCTTGCAACCATCATAGAGGGCGGAACGGTCGCAGACACGTTCCTCGTAGTGTCCTTTCAGCGTTTCCAACGTGCGCCGTCCGGCTTCGTCACGGTCGAGGTAACAGTCTATGCGCCCGTAACCGTCCAGATACCTCATAGCCTTTTCCACGTTGGAAACGGAGTTCAGCACAAGGCAGTCACCCGTTTCCAATCCGAGCGTGGCGGCGGAAAGAAAGTCCATGAAGCCTTCAAATACGCTACATACGTCAGCCGGAGAGCCTTCCGCCTTGACCAGCGACACATCCTTCGGAGGCACACATCCTTTGAAGAAGCGGCTGCGGATTTCATAGCCACCCGCCACATTCGGAAAACCGACGGCGAAATACCGCTTGCCACGCGCACCGTAATTCAGTTGGCAGCAATACCGGGATGCAATGCCGTAAGGAATACCCCGTTCCGCCAGATAGTCCGTCAGTGGAGAACGAAACAGCGGGGTGGCTTCCACTCCTTCAAAGGCAGGTTCTGACGGTTTAGGCAGGAAAGTCGGTTTACTCATTTCGGGAACAGGCATAGGCATATTGGCGGTTTCCGCTATGAACTTCACTTGTTCCATGAAGTCGTTGCTTCCGATAAACTCCCCGGCAAGCGTGAAGATGTCGCCGCCCTTGCCCGTACCGAAGTCGTACCAGAGCTGTTTCGCCACGTTCACACGGAAAGAGGGCGTGCGCTCATTGCGGTATGGCGCACGATACCACAATTCGTTGCCGCTTCTTCGTACAGGCTCATGTCCCAGCCGTGCGAGGAAGTCCGCAAGGGGTATATGCCTCATGGCATCGATTTCCGTCCGTTCCATGCGGTGCGTCAGTTTATGATGAACTTCACGCCCACGCCCCACTGCGTATGAAACTTCCTCGTGTCGCCACCCCACAGGCAACACTCCCGGAGGTTGGCGAGCAGAGCGATACGGTCTGCCACATAAAACTCCACATCGAGCGTCAATGCACCGCCGTAGATAAAGGAGTCCCGGTCATGGAGCGTGGAGCCGTCATGCAACACCTTTTCGCCCCAGTTCACCGATTCATATCCGGCAAGAGCCGAAGCCCCTGCATAGACGAACACGATTTTACGGGCATCGGAGAGTATCTTGAAGTAGTATCCCCCCTCCGCCGTGAACTGCGCCACGGGTATCTTCCCGCCCTTGTAAGGGTTGTTCTTCAACAGGTACTCGCCGCCGAACACCCATTTATTCCCCTTTTTCGTGTAGGTGGAAAGAGCCGCCCCGAAGCTGTGCCCGCCGTCGTTGCCGCCGGGATTGAAACCGTCCGCCATGTTCGCCCTGACCTCGATGCCCTGCATCTTCGGCAGGCATCGCTGGGCGTGCGCCTGCCCCGTGAACAGGGCAAGCGACGCGATGACTATTGCGATGTACTTTCTCATGGTCAGCGCACTTGAAGTTCGTTGATGGTATTGGCACGTACCAAATCCTCGTTCTCAATCACGAAAGACTGGTGGCGACCTCCGTTCTTCTCGTTGAGTCCCACCACGAGGCATTTGTCGTCGGGAATGGTGAACTTCGCCATCGTGAATACCGTGCGCTCGCTCTTCTTTCCCGGCACGAGTGTGGCGTAATTCTGCGCACGGAGCGGCAGGATGATCTGCTCCTGCACGGCGGTACGCTTCGCCACCTTCTTGTCAACGATTTTCCATGTGATGTAGTCCACATCGAAAGGCACGTTGCTCTGGTTCTTTATCTCCGTGTGGAAATAGAGTAACCCGTTATGCGTATAGATACCTTTCAGCAGGTACTGGATGCCGAATCGCTTGCAGCCGATATGCTTCACCTCGCGCTTGTTCTGCCCCAGGATGGACTTCATGATAAGGCGCACCAGCATCGGGCTTTCGCTGCCCAGCTCCCTCAGGTAGATTTCCTGCGCGTTGTTCGGGCGGTTCACCTTCTCGCCATCATGGATGAAGTCACACATCTCCACGTTGAGCAGCAGCGGTTCATCGGCATATTTCACGTTGAAGGTATAGAAACTCCCGTCCTCCGTTATCACGGACATATTGGTTTCGTTCGGGAAGTTCCTCACGGTCGCTTTCACGCGGATGACGTTCTCCGCTCCGTCGGCTTTACCCGCAATCAGGTCGGGCGAGCCTAAATCGACGTAGCGCACCTCCGAGGGGAAAATGACGTGGACGGTCTTGTCGTAGGTCACTTCCAAGCCGTGCGGGGGAACCATGCGGTCGAAGGTCAGCTTCTTTGTCAGCCCGTGATACAGGTCGCCGTCCGCCTCCTTCTGCGGATAGACCTCCTTTGTCAAGGTCGGTTGTTCACTTCCGTTGTCCTTTCCAACGGTTACGTTCTCCTGCGCGTTGGCAGTTACGATGCCCATAGCGAGGGCAAGTATGATGATTACTTTTTTCATTCTACTTTGGATTTTAGTGGTAAATAAAAATTTGGTTGTTGTTTTTTTAGTCGTTGATTGTTATTGTTTTCAATCTCTGTCCTGATATAGCATGACCTTGTATCCGGCTTTCAGATGCACCTTGACGGTACGCATCTTCTTGGCGATATACTGGCTCGTGCCTTGTATCAGCCCCTTGCCCAAGTCGGAGGCGAGCTGCGCCCCTGCGTTGGTGGAGATATTAATGCTGCTGCCCAGCGAGCCGCCCATGTTGGCGGCAACCTCCCTGACGGCGTTCATCTCCATCGAGTTTGGAATGAAGATGCCGGGCTGTCCGTCCGTGTCATACACCGCCAGTTCTACCGGGATAATCGTACCTGCGTACTCCAGCGAAGTAATTTCAATATCGAGTCGTTCGCCCTGAATCTTTGCCGTGCCTACCACCACTGCATTGCGGGGTATGATTTTGTCCGCCACTGCCATCGGCTCCAGCAGCCGTAATCTTACCGCCTGCCCGTCAGTCACGCTCTGCGCCCCATAGACACACGCCGATATGGTGTTCTTGTCTGATACAACCCACCGCCGTATTGAAACTGCGGTTGCGCTCCTGCGAGAAGGAGGCGACAAACTCAGCGTTGCTCATCGGCTGTGAGAGCGAAGATACCACCTGATGCGTTACCTGCCCTGACAGGTGCAGCCGTGTTCTTTCCGGCTTTCTGCACGGGGTAAGGCTCTGCCGCCTGTCCGACAGGTGGCTGTGTGCCGTTCTGTCCGCCCATGTACTTCGCCGCCAACTCGTAAGACTTCTCCATGAGTGCCACTTGGTCATCCATAGCGGACGCCTTGTCTTTCTCGCTCTCCAGTTTCGATTCCAGCGAGGCGATACGCTCTAACAGTTCGTCCATATCCGCATTGTCAGCGTCGGGCATTTCGATATTGTAACCACCCGTTCCCGGTTGCTGCTCCTTGTCGGAAGACGGGGCGAATATCAG
>VOFG01000005.1_pt1 | contig 40396 bp, 86 predicted proteins | sample 5384171 | NCBI WGS metagenome assembly VOFG01 (sample SAMN12384726, study PRJNA508395) | human gut metagenome | isolation source: healthy gut F | host: Homo sapiens
CGTGGATTACGATTCGTCGATTTCTGGTCAATCGAAATTGCCGGTGGAAGTCCTTCTAAGCTCTCTACATCCGGCTTCTCCATCTGACCTAAAAACTGTCTGGCATAAACATGGCCGGATTTATTTCTTGCCGCACGTCCGATGGTCTGGATCAGAGAACGTTCGAACGTAAGAAACCCTCCTTGTCCGCATCCAGAATTGCCACCAAGCGTGATCTCCGGAATATCCAGTCCCTCACGCAGCAGGTTGATACCAACCAAGTACATCAAACACGTCCAGACGCAGGTCACGGATAATCTCTGCACGCTCTAAGGTATCAATATCCGAGTGCAGATATTTTACACGGATGCCAAGTTCGCCCATATACTGTGTCAGATCCTCCGCCATCCGCTTGGTCAATGTCGTAATCAGCACTTTATGGTGATTTGCCGTTTCTTTATTGACTTCCCCGATCAGATCATCGATCTGTCCCTCAACCGGACGCACGGAAACCTCCGGGATCCAGAAGTCCAGTCGGACGGATAATCTGCTCCACACGCAGCAATTCATGCTCGTTCTTCATATTTGCCCGGCGTAGCTGATACAAACAACATCTGATCAATCTTGCTCTCAAACTCTTCAAAATTAAGCGGGCGGTTATCGAGTGCGGACGGCAGGCGGAAACCCATAGTCCACCAGTGTCTGCTTCGTGAGCGATCTCCCCGCATACATTCCACGCACCTGCGGAATCGTAATGTGGGACTCATCCACAATAATCAGAAAATCATCCTTAAAATAGTCCATCAGGTCTCCGGCGGCTCTCCCGGCACGTCTGATTGGTCAGATGACGGAATAGTTCTCAATGCCACTACAAAAGCCTGTCTCACGCAGCATTTCCACATCAAAATTGGTACGCTCCGCGATACGCTGCGCCTTCGATCAATTTGTCCTCCTTGAAAAAAGCGCACGCGCTCCTCCAACTCTTCCCCAATCTCGACACAGGCTTTGTTGATCTTGTCCTGTGGTACGACGTAATGGGAGGCAGGAAAAATAGCGACATGATTCATCTCACACCGTACTTCCATCGTAAGAGCATCCAGTTCCGTGATACGATCGATCTCATCCCCGAAAAATTCCACACGATAGGCATAATCCGAGGTATCCGCCGGAATGATCTCCAGCACATCACCACGCACCCGAAAAGTACCACGGGTAAAATCCATGTCGTTGCGCATATACTGCATATCTACCAGTTGTCGGATCACCTCATCCCGATCCTTCTCATCCCCGGCCGCAGGAAACCATCATATTCTGGTAGTCATCCGGGCTACCAATACCATAGATGCAGGATACCGAAGATATGATAATGACATCGCGCCGCTCTGTCAGGGCTGCCGTAGCCGACAGACGCAACTTGTCGATCTCATCATTGATGGAGGAATCCTTGGCAATATAGGTATCGGTCGAAGGGAACATATGCCTCCGGCTGATAGTAATCATAATAGGATACAAAATATTCCACCGCATTATTGGGAAAAAATTCTTTAAACTCTCCATATAACTGCGTTGCCAGCGTCTTATTATGCGCAATGATCAGTGTCGGTTTATTCAATTCCTGTATGACATTCGCCATGGTGAAGGTCTTTCCTGAGCCAGTCACACCAAGCAGGGTCTGACACTGGTTGCCCTCACGAAAGCCCTCATGACCAGTTCTGCGATCGCCTGCGGCTGATCTCCGGTCGGTTCAAATTGGGAATGCAGTTCAAAATGATCCATATCCTTCATACTCCTGACTATCTAGTTTGCACATATTCTTCCTATAATATAACATCAAGACTGGCAAAAGTACAGGAAAAATCGAATGTTTGTTCTACTATTGTTATTTTGTACCCATTTGTCATATAATAGCAAACGTGTGGGAAACCATAGCATTCTATCACATATAGTATAGAAAGGACGTAACATGAATAGGAAATCTAAAGAATTGCTTCGATTACTCATGATCCTGATAGGAAATATCTTAGACGCAGCCGGCTTTGTTTTGTTTGTTTCCGGTTCCGGTCTGATCACCGGCGGCACTTCCGGTATCGGACTGTTTTTGAGCCGGCAGACCGGCATACCGACTTCCGTCTATGTCTTTATCATCAACGCTGTCATGCTGGTTGTAGGGCTCATTTTTCTGGGCAAACGCTTTGCCCTCTCAACGATCCTCAGCACCTTCTGCTATCCGCTGGCAATGGCAATTATGGAACAGGCGCTGCACGGGCATGCAGTTACCAATGATATTTTCTTATGCACCATCATGGGCGGTATCCTGATCGGCGCCGGTGTCGGTCTTGTCCTGCGTGCGGTGAGCATCTTCCGGTGGTATGGATATCCCCTCTTTGATGAACAAATACCTGCGCATTCCACTCGGTCGGCGTCTATATCGTCGATGTCATCATCCTCGCCTTACAGGCTTTGCAGACCCTGGGTGACAATGTCTTATATGGTGTCGTACTGGTTATCGTATATTCCGTTCTCATTGATAAAGATCAGTCCGATCGGAAAGAACCGTGTGGAAGTCCGATCGTTTCCGACAAGAGCGACGAGATCCGTCAGTTCATCTTACAAGATCTTGACCGCGGTGTCACCATGATGAAAGGCCGTCCGGCTATCTGGGCAAGGATGTGGAAGTTGTCATGTCCGTTATTTCCAGCCGTCAGTTGAGCCGCGTTGAGCGTATCGTGCATCAAATGGACCCAACCGCTTTTATGGTCGTCAACCGTGTCCAGTGCTGTTGTGGGCGAAGGCTTCACCTATCCGCCAAAGCCGGATCCGGTCGTCGAGGAGACCAGTGCTCCGTAAACATGCAAACATTCCTGCATCTTGCGGATGACCTGCATGCAAAATATCTTGGCTTATAAAAAAAAAAGGAACTACACCCCACAGTGGAAATGTAGTTCCTCTTTTTTTTGACTCAATCGTCATTTTCTTCATTCATGGGCTTCAAGACTTGCAGGAAGCCCTGCATCTATCCTATGCCTTGCGTCCGCAGCACTGCTTGTACTTCAGACCACTGCCACAAGGACACGGATCATTCGGATATACCTTGACATTTGCCCGCTTCTTTGGTGCCTTTGTTGCTGATTCATCCTTATTGGTACCGGTAACCTTGGCAACTTCCTCGCGCTCTACCTTTTCTCAATGCGGATGCGGTACAGCATCTGTACCGTCTCGGTACGGATAGCATCATTCATGGCATCCAGCATATCATAACTTGCCATCTTATATTCATCGATCGGATTACGCTGGGCAAAAGCCTGCATACCGATACCCTGGCGCAACTGCTCCATATCGTCAATCTCTTCCATCCACTTGCGGTCGATCACACGCAAAAGAATGACACGCTCGATCTCACGGAAGGCATCCGGCTCCGGGAACTCCGCTTCTTTGGCTGCATATAAGGCATTTGCCTCATCCGTCAGTTTCTCGATCAACTGCTTGGTATTCTTAATACCCTCTAAGGTCTCAGAAGTTATCGGCTGTAATGGGATGATCGACGGATCACACGGTTTAATTCTGTAAAGATCCCAATCCTCGGTTGCAACCTCATCTGTGCAGCACATATTGACACTCTCGCTGACCTTGTCTGCGATCATGGAAAGGATCCGATCCTTCATATTCTCGCCTTCCAGCACACGACGGCGCTGTGCGTAGATCAGTTCTCTCTGCTCGTTCATGACCTGATCGTATTCCAAGAGGTTCTTACGGATACCAAAGTTGTTGCTCTCGATCTTCTTTTGTGCCTTTTCGATGGCATCGCTGAGCATCTTGTGCTGGATCTGTTCGTTCTCAGGAACACCCAGAGAATTGAACATATTTATCAACTTCTCGATCCAAACAGACGCATCGATCATCTTCCAAAGAGATAAAGAACTGAGACTGTCCCGGATCTCCCTGTCGACCGGCACGACCGCGCAACTGGTTGTCAATACGGCGAGATTCATGACGCTCTGTTCCGACGATCTTTCAGACCACCGGCTGCCTTCGCCTCATCATCCAACTTGATATCCGTACCACGACCCGCCATATTGGTTGCAATGGTAACTGCCCCGTGACGACCTGCCTCTGCGACGATCTGGGCTTCTTTTTCATGGAACTTGGCATTCAATACATTGTGCGGAATGCCCTCTTTGCTGAGGAGTCGGCTGATCTCCTCTGAAATATCAATGGTAATGGTACCAACCAGTACCGGCTGCCCCTTGGCATAAGCCTCTTTGACTTCCTCTACGACTGCATGGTACTTTTCTTTCTTGGTCTTATATACGGCATCATCCGATCCTTACGCGCGATCGGCTTGTTGGTCGGGATTTCAATAACGTCCATACCGTAAATATCACGGAACTCTTTTTCCTCGGTAAGTGCGGTACCTGTCATACCGCTCTTTTATCATATTTATTAAAGAAATTCTGGAAGGTAATGTTGGCAAGAGTCATACTCTCTCTCTTGACCTGCACATGTTCCTTTGCCTCGATCGCCTGATGCAGACCATCAGAATAACGACGCCCCGGCATGATACGTCCGGTGAAACTGTCTACGATCAAAACCTGATCGTCGGATACGACATAATCCTGATCGCGGAACATAAGGTTGTTGGCGCGCAGTGCCAAAATGACGTTGTGCTGCAATTCCAGATTTTCGGGTCAGATAAGTTGTCAATATGGAAGAACTCCTCGACCTTCTTGGTTCCTTCCTGGGTCAGGCTGACAACCTTGTCCTTTTCATTTACGATAAAGTCTCCGGTTTCTTCCTGCTCGATTCCCATGATGGCATCCATCTTGGAAAATTCCGGCAGGTCTTCGCCACGCTGTAACTGCTTGGCAAGCATATCGCACAGTTCATATAATTTGGTGGACTTGCCACTCTGACCGGAAATAATAAGAGGTGTACGCGCCACATCGATCAATACGGAATCGACCTCATCGATGATGGCATAATGCAGACCGCGCTGTACCAGTTGGTTCTCGCGGAGTACCATATTGTCACGCAGGTAATCAAATCCAAGTTCGTTATTTGTAATATATGTAATATCGCAATTGTAGGCAGCCTGTCTTTCTTCTCTTGACATATCATTCAAGACAACGCCGACCGTCAATCCTAAAAACTCATGTACCTTTCCCATCCACTCCGCATCACGCTTTGCCAGATAGTCGTTGACCGTGACGATATGCACGCCCTTTCCTTCCAAGGCATTCAAATATGCAGGCAGGGTAGAAACCAAAGTCTTTCCTTCACCTGTCTTCATCTCAGCAATACGTCCCTGGTGCAGGATGACACCACCGATCAACTGCACACGGAAATGTTCCATGCCAAGCACACGGCGCGCTGCTTCACGCACGGTCGCAAAAGCCTCCGGCAAAAGATCATCCAGTGTCTCGCCATCTGCCAGACGCTTTTTGTATTCATCTGTCTTGGCACGCAATTCCTCGTCGCTCAATGCGACCATATCCTCTCGCATCCCCTCGATCTTGTCCACAATCGGATAGATGCGCTTTAACTCATGTTCGCTATGTGTTCCAAATATCTTGTCAAACAGTCCCATGTTCTTCTCCTTAAACACTCATTACTTGCTTGGGGGGCAGGATTGCACCCATATGGCGTTATTGTAACACTCTTTTTCTATGGAAACAATAAAAAGCCTTGATTTTTTACATCTTGCCAATCTCATTCGTCGGCCGTATAATCAGATACATGTATTAAGAAAGAGAGGAAGATCATATGAGTTACTTATATAAGACCAAGGGCACCTGCTCTTCTCAGATCGAAGTCACATTAGATGGCGACATTGTAAAAGATGTCAAATTTACCGGCGGCTGCAACGGCAATCTGCAAGCCATTCCAAAATTGGTAGAGGGCATGACCGTTGACGAAGTCGTACGACGCATCAGCGGAATTTCCTGCAATGGGCGTGGCACTTCCTGCGGCGATCAGTTAGCCAAAGCCGTAACAGAAGCCTACGCTGCATCACAGCAGGCATAATCCTGCATTTTTCCGGCAATCTCTCATATATTATTCCAGTAATTTTTTATTGGAGGAACTATGAGTAGTATTGCCGGATTTTTTTTTCGCCTGAATTCAGGCAGGGGCAGCGTCTGGGCGCACTGGAACAGACCGCTGAGAAGATACTAAAGAGCCTGTCCCACCGTGGACCGGATCAGGCATATCGCATGACCACCAGCGATGGCGTGCTCATGTATAATGCCCTATACACCAATCAAATGAGCCGGAAAAATGTCCCAACACAGGGCAAGGGAGGGCTTGGACATCTGCATATCGTCTGCGATGACGGCATCTACAATTATGATGAACTGGCATCCCAGTTGGAGAGTCAGAATATTTCCGCTAGAAATATGAGCCGGCCGGATATCCTGCTTACGCTCTATCATCTTTACGGCGAACGCTTTGCAACACTCTTGCGGGGCGGCTATGCCATTGCCATCGCGGATGTACGGCTCCACAAGGTCGTCCTCTTCCGAGACCCCATGGGGTAAAACCTTTATTTTATCACCAGCAGAAAGATCTCTTTTGTTTGCATCCGAGATCGAGGGCATCTTTGCCCATCCGGGCGTGCATGCCAGCATGGATCTGCGCGGTATGCATCAGGTATTTTCTCTGGGACCTGCACACCTTCCGGGTGCAACCGTCTATCAGGATATCCATGAAGTCCGCCCCGGAAAGACCATCATCTACAGCCAGGGGCGGATCATCGAAAATACCTTCTGGCATTTGCAGGCAAGCCGCCATGAGGAATCCTATGAGGAAACCGTAGACCATGCTTCCCATCTCTTATCCGAAGCCCTGCATCGTCAGTGGAACGAAGATGCTTCCCAATGCTGCCTGCTCTCCGGCGGTCTGGACTCCTCGGTAGTCACCGCCCTTGCCAATCGAGAAAATATGAACAGCGGCGTGCCACTGACCACCTATTCCTTTGACTTTACGGACAGCAGCAAATATTTTTCTGCCAATGACTTCCAGCCAAGTCTGGATCGTCCTTATGTCATTGCCATGGCAGAGCACTTCCATACCAACCACACCTTTTTAGAATGTAACGCCAAGGTGCAGGCATCCCTTCTGGGACAGTCAGTATTGGCGCACGATGGCCCCTGCATGGCTGATATTTCTTCTTCCCTGCTCTATTTCTGCAAAGCAGATCGCCCCGCGCTCCAAAGTGGCTTTCACCGGGGAATGCGCGGATGAGATCTTCTGTGGCTACCCTTGGTACCATAAGGAGCCCATGCGGTCTGCTAACACATTTCCCTGGACCATGGATGCTGCAGCCAAGACAGATGCTTTTGCGCGACCACTTCTTAGAGCATCTGGGCATGGAGGAATACGTTGCCCAGGTCTATGACGCCTCCTGTTCCCAGGTCTCTTACCTGCCGGATGATACGCCGGAGAACCGCCGCCACCGCCGTCTCTTTGCCCTGACGACACAATATTTCATGCAGACGCCCTAGACCGCATGGATCGTGTTGCTGCGCTGGCGGGCATGGAAGCCATCTGCCCATTTGCAGACATCCGTCTGGCAGAATATCTCTACAATGTGCCGTGGGAAATGAAGGCAAAGGACGGCGAGGTCAAGCACCTCTTGCGTCAGATCGCCGCCCCACTTTTTGCCGAAGGAGGTCGCCGAGCGGAAAAAGAGTCCATATCCTAAGAATTATCACCCGGAATATGAACAGATGCTGTGTAAGGAAATGAAAAAAACTGATCGCACAGGGCAATCATCCGATCATAGATTTCATTGACCCGGATAAGGTCCTGGTCTTCTGCAATGCGCCAAAAGATTACGGCAAGCCTTGGTTCGGTCAACTTATGGCAGGACCGCAACTGCTCGCCTACTATCTGCAGATCGACTTCTGGCTGCGGGAATATCAGGTTTCCTATCAATTACCTTCATAATTTTAAAACAGACAAATCCCATCAGGTCAATCTTTCCTGATGGGATTTTTTCATCGCAGTACCGGCTGGATCGCCTTCCCGCAGTGCCTCCTCGATCGTCTCCGGCAGCCATTTGGTCTTTGCCACCATGGAGGACGGCTTCTTGGCATAATCATCCTGTCCGAAAGGCACAAAATATATATTTTCATGTACATGAGTTTTCCGATATTTTTAAAGTTCATCCCCAAGGCATCATTTGTCGAGATGGAAATGACAAGCGGACGGTTGTTCCGCAAATGCGCCTTTGCCGCCATGAGCACCGGCCTATCCGTGATCCCCGCCTCCAGTTTTGCCAAGGAATTTCCGTGCATGGCGCAATGACCATGACATCCAAAAGTCCTTTGGGTCCGATGGGTTCTGCCTCTGTAATGGTACGCAGCCCCTTGTTTCCGGTCATCTCGGCGACCTCCTGCATAAAATCAGCCGCCTTTCCGAAACGGGTATCCAAGGACTGTGTCTGATAGGAAAAGACAGGAATGACCGTCGCCCCCAGATCCACCAGCCTCTGTATTTCTTTTTTTTGATCTTCTCATGTGTACAAAAAGAACCTGTAATACCAAATCAATGGTGTATTTTGAAAAATCCATTTCTCTTCCTCTCATTTATGACTTCCATTTCTCCCGGTCCGGCTTATAGCCAAAAAGGCATGGCTTCTAACAATATCATGGCGCTGGTCTTAGGGCAATACAGTCCCGGCAGTCCCAATGCCAGTTTGTAAGGCACATGCTTTTCCTTGCAATAGGCACTGTCATCCTCCCGGCGCTGATGCAATGTCTAACACGACCGCATCCTCATGTAAAAGATCGATCTCCTTTTTTGTGATAACAAGTGCCGGGATCGTATTGATGATGGCATCTGCCTCTGTGTATGGAATGGCTGCATCCATGGGATAATCCATAAAGCCAAAGTAATGCGCCATGGATAAGGCTTTTCACTCCGTGCCACCACAGAAACATGCGCCCCCATGCAATAAAGTTTCTCCGCGATCGGTTTGCCGCAATTTCCAAAGCCCATGACAATAATGTTGGCATCTTCAATATTGACCGGCGTGAGACGGCTGAGTTCAGCAATGCATCCTTCCGCCGTAGCGATCGCATTCTTCATCGCCACCCCAGAATCCGTCAGAACATCCATCCATGGGATCTCATATTGATCCAGAAGTTCTTTCAACTCCTGCGGAAATGCCCCGCCAATACACATTTTGATGTCGTATCTGTGCATGATCAGGCATTGTTCCAGACGTGCCAAATCCTGCACACTGACCGGGACCGGCAGGATCAGGACTCCGCACCAGATAGGATCTTTTTGCCCCGCGGCATCTGACCTTCGCGCAGATCCCATGTGATCGGACGATAGCCTCTTTCTTCCAGTAATTTTGCCATGTAGACCTGCCTTTTTGATGCGATCGGAGGATACCTACTCCTGTACTTTTTGTCGATGACCTTTTCTTCTGCCACAATCTCCTTTTTGCTCCATATGCCACCTCCGTAATCTATCATATGCAATCCCTTCTTATGGTTCACTCGTAGTTTTCTGAATATTGCGACATCTTAATATTTATTTTAATATTTTCTAATTTATTATTGACAATATGATAATTATGAGATATTATATAGTCACAAACAAAGAACGAGCACAACAGAATAGAACGTTTCTCGTATCAGCGATAAAATTTAAGCAAAGGAGGTACAGACCACCAGAATTTTCATCCTTATCTTAACCACTCTGATTGGTATAGATCAGAATCTTATTTAACAAGGTAGTAGCACTTTCAGGCGCGGACAGTCTTAGTCCTTAATAAAATTATTAGAAATTGAGAAGCATATGCAATTACAGGGCTTGTTAGATAGGAGATACATATTAACGAGTGCAATAGATAATTGAAAAGAAAGAGAGGTATCGTCCATTGGACAATACGACAACAGAACATTACTAAAGGCGGGTGCCCATCACAGATGTATGGTTTTTGCCCTTTTGTATGTTTTCCTTTATGGTCTGATCTGCATCAGGTCTAAGAGTTTCTTTGCATGTGCCTGCCAAGAATAATGGTCTACGGCATAGGTCTTTGCCCGCCCAGCCATTTCTTCCTGCTGCCCCAGTGGCATTCCGGTCAGGGCATAACCCAGCGGATCCAGATTCCAGTTACTGTAATGACAGAAATGTCTGCCGTCCCCCATGGCGGGATCGCAGTCACGGACATGTCGCTGCAGCACAGACAGCCGTTTATCATGGCAGAGGTCACACGATCGTGCACGCCGTCGGCAAAAAGCGGATTAACATCCAGCACCTGTCTGGCATCTGCCAGCAGATCGTGGGTCTCCTCGATCCGCTGCGCCCCTAGAAGCCTTACCTGTGCCTGCCCTGCCAGCGGCACTTTTTCCCAGCCCCTCCCCGACAAGAGTCAGCGGCACTTTCAGGTCTGCCACATAAGAAAGTACCTTGTGTCTTCTGGCATTGCGCACATATTTATCGATCAGGTAAAGATAATTCATAAGAACCGCAAAATCCCTGGTGCCATAAGCCCCTGCCTGCAATTTTTCTGATCCACAATGCCCGCCAGGGCTTCTTCCATTGGTATCTCTACCCGCTCTCCATTTGCCGATTCCTTTCCCCGCCAGCATGACTTCCAAAAAGCGCCATGCCAAGATCATAAAATTCCTGCCGGATCTTTTTAGGTCTGCAAAGGTCTTCCTGCACAAAGCCCTGAACTTTTCCAGCATGCCATCTTTCGATTCATAAGTTCCCAGAAATAAAAGGGGAATCTGCCGTTTTTCGTAAGGGATGACATCTGCAAGTCTGCTCTGCGTCGCCCCGATCGGTAAAAAAGCCACCTGCTGCAAATGCGGATAATACTTTTCCATGTAAGACTTGTGGCAATGATCAATGGCAATGGCATGATAATCTTTCAAAGGAAAAATCAGCCCCGGATGATGATAGAGGGGATGATCCACAATATAATTATAAAAAGGTGCATCCAGAACGTCCAAAAAACGCCGGTCATCCTCCAATACAAAATAGGGTAGTTTGGAATTGATATCCACTACCCCATCATAATGCCTGCCCAGAATTCCCTCAAAGAGGAAGGATCCTGTCCCAGGCTAAAATATTGGCTTTCTATGCCGAGTTTTGCGACCTCTTTCTGCATCTGCTGCAAAAAGTAAGACCCAGAATAATAACAGAGTTCTCTGGTATGCACAAACAAAATACGCTTGTTCATCTAGTAAGAAAGCACCTCCACGCCGTCTTCTGTCACAGCAACCTGATATTCCCATTGTGCAGACGGCTCTCCGTCTAAAGTGTAGACTTCCCAGCCGTTCTCCTGATCCGTATAAATACGCTCTGTTCCGGCATTAACCATAGGCTCAATGGTAAGGTCATACCCGGTACGATCGGCATTTCCGTTCCCGGCTTTGTATGATAGCCAATCCATGGTTCCTCATGGAATTCCAGACCACAACCATGTCCACCGATCTCACGCACAACGCTATAACCGTTTTCTGCTGCATGCTGACAAACAACGGCTCCGACATCTCCCATGAATGACCATGGTTTGATCTCTTTTAGCCCCAGTTCCACACACTCCTTTGTAACCTCGACCAGTTTGCGTTTCTCCGGGCTGACATCGCCGATCATAAACATACGGGAAGAATCTGAAAAATAGCCGTTCAAAATAGTAGAACAATCTACATTGATGATATCCCCATCCTGTAAAGATCACATCCTCCGACGGAATGCCATGGCATACCTGATCATTGATGGATGTGCAGACACTCTTTGGAAATCCTTCATAGTTCAAAGGTGCCGGGATGCCTCCCATCTCTGTCGTCACGCGATAGACAATATCATCGATTTCCTGTGTACTCATACCGGCATGGATGCTGCTTTGCCACCTCATCCAAGCAGGCAATATTGATCTTGGCACTCTCCTTGATCCCCCGCGATCTGCTCCGGTGTCTTGATGATCTCATGCGGTGGCACGATATGTCCCCGCTCTCTCAAAGGACGCGATCTTTGTGATCGAACGCCTCATGACACTGTTTGTACTTTCTTCCGCTTCCACACCAGCATGGATCATTTCTTCCGATTTTCATTTTCATCACTATCCTTTTCATCCTGACCGTTTACATAATTTACTTTGTCGTGTTTTAAGGTGATATTCCCAACCGACACACGGTCCCATATCTTATCATTGATCTCTACATCCTGTTTTGCCAGCCATTTCTTATAGTAGCCGCCATTCCAGGAATAAGAGGTGTATGACCTGTCTTTTTTGCAGCCAGGGCGGCCTGATATTTTCTGCCAGCGCAATCCTTTGCATAGTCTCGACGATATACTCATCTGTCACCGGAAGGTTGTCCACCTGATCATCTAAAAGATCCATCCAGAAATCCGAGATCGTATTCTCCAGACTGCGTTGTTCGGAGGCATCCAGCGTCATCCCTTCTGCCTGTGCCTTCTGATAATAAATATAATCATGGATCGCCATCTGCATGATCGTGTCCTTGGCATCCTGCCGGATAAAATGACCATCCACATGGAGATTCCAGTAATCGGCTGTATTGTCGGCATGATAGATGCTGCGCCTGCTTTTCTACCTCGCGCTCCTCATAGACAACATAAAATCCCAGCCATTTCATCTGCACCGCCTGACCGTCTACCGTAAATGCCGTTTCTTCCAGACAATCCCGATAGTCCAACTGCTGACGGCTCTGCCAGGAATATACCAGACCGCAGATGACAGCCACTATAATGATCGCAATGATAATATTTCTCGCCATCCGTTTCATCTTATGCGCCTTTCTCCCCATATCCTGCCTTTGTATTATAACACACGTCGAACGGTAATGATATTATGGCAATAGACAGACCGGTTATTGGTGATACCGGCAGAGGTACTCTGTGCCTCAACGATACGACCGCCGCCGGCATAGATCGCCACATGTCCTGCATAACATACAATGTCTCCCGGCTGCATATTGTTGACACTGACTTCTTGTCCGACACTACGCCATCCGTAAGAGGTCAGACGTCCGTAATTGATACCGAAATTTTGAGAACATAATATACAAATCCACTACAGTCTGCCCCTGTATTCGGATGCTGTTCCGCCCCATACATAAGGATAACCGACATACTGATTGGCAAAAGGCTACCACGGCGCTTCCGCTGACACCCGTTGTATTTGGCGGATTCAGATTGCCGCCGCTGTTGGTGCTGCCCCTGTATTGCCTCCCGTATTTCCGCCGGTGTTTCCACTGCCTCCATTATTGGAGCTGTTGGTATTGTTGGTCAGTGCCGCCAACTGACGCTGGCGTTCCAGTTCTGCCTGTCTGGCTGCCAGAGCCTTGGCATCGGCAAGTTCTGACTTGATGTCTGCCATCTCTCCCTGCTTCTCTGAGATCATGGCATTTAACTGTGCCTGCTGGTTGGCAAGTTGTGTCTTATTTGCCTCTAAGGAAGCCTTTTCTTCCTCCAGAGAAGCCTTAAGATCTTCCACCTCATCCTTTGCCGCCTGATAGTTTCCAAGGACCGTACGGTCATAGGTATAGACCGCATTGATATTTTCCAGACGGTTCAAAAAGTCCGAAATACTGCCGGACTCCAGAAGAACCGTCATGATATTTTCGTCACTGTTCTCGTACATATACTGGATACGGACTTTCATGGAAGCATATTGCTGATCACGGCTGCCTGCGCCTCGGCAAGGGGTAGCCTCGGCATCTGCGATCTCCTGTGTTTTGCTGGTGATCTGGGATTCCAGATTGGTCATGTCTGTAACCAGGAAACCATGTCTGCATCCAGTCCGTTCAATTCTGACTGGATACTGCTTTTGCTCTTCCTCGATCTCGGAGATACTGCGGACAGCGCTCACCTGCATTGGACGTGTGAAAAGCATGGATCCTGCCAGACATACCGCCAGCACTCCCCCCGTCCCCCTTTATGTAAAGTAATTTTTTCATGTGCACCTCATTTGTTCTTATGCTTGCGCCTCTTTCCTTTCTTTTACAGACGCAGTGTTCCTTATATTATAATAGAAAAAAGCGCAAGCATTTGCAACCGGAAAATACTAGAAAACCATCTTAAGACATCAGATAAATATGTTTCATCACCAGCAGTTTTTGTCCTTTCTGCAAGGTCTCCTGCGTCAGATCGTTGGTTTCCATCAATTCCTGTCTGGTCGTGTGAAAATGTTTGGCGATCGACCACAGATCATCCCCTCCTGCACGACATAACCGATCATGCCCGGCTCTTTCTGTAATTTTTCCAGATCCAGAGGTTCTTCCACCAGATCATCCGGGATGCGCAAGCGGTTGCGCTCAAACGCCATGATGGTCACCTGGATCTCCACCCGGCATTGCAGTGCCATGGCATCAGCCATGGAAGACTGGGTGCGGTAAACCCGTGCCTCGGCATCTATATAATCTCCCTCACGGACATTTCCGGCTTCGATCTCTCCGGCAAAAGGGATCGTCATGCGCTCATTGGCAAAAGGCCGGGTCTCGCCTGCTGTCGCATATAGGACTTCCACCTCACAGACTCCCTTGATTGCAATGTTGCCTCCTTGCAGATGCACTTCCTGTAAATGCACCTGGCTCTGCGTATCACACAGATAAAGAACTTCCTTTCCGGCGCTGATCGTCTGCCGCCCCTCGGCTGTGAAAAGTGCCTCATTTTTCATTGCCACCTGCCAGAGTTCTTCCTCATGCCGGTGCACATGTAACTCTCTCGCCATACAATAGGCATACTGTAAAAAGGGCGTCTCCTCCTCCTGCCAGATAAGAGTTCCACCTCCATACTGCACTCTGCCGCCAGATTGCGCAGTTCACCGTCCAGATCCTCTCTCGGTTCCAGCATGGTCTGGGTCCGCACCTGTTTTACCAGAAAGAAGCCATCCGTCAGCGGAATGTCACACTCCATCTGCGCAGAGACCGGCAGGCTGGTCTCATACCAGGCATACTTTTCCTCCTGCCCTGTCTCATACAGGGCAAAAGATATAACATACCGGCGATCTCCACCCCTCATTATTCTGTCGTATACTCATCTGCTCCAAACGGACATCCTGCCACAAAAAGCATATGGATATCCGGTTTTTCCTTGGGCAGGTCACTTCCTGTTTAAAGCGCAGACGATCGCCCCGTCCTTCCACGTATTTTAAGATACGTCTTTTTCTTTTTTGCACCTGGTACTCTGCCGGGTACTCACAATAAAGCGGCAGTTCCAGTTCCACGCCCTCGCAGATGCAGACAGTCACATTTGCCAGTCCCCGCAGAGACAACTTGCGTGAATTGATCGCAACCACGCCCAGATCTTTCCATCTGTGTTCTCACGGTCACGTTTTTCCGACCGCATAGCCCCCTCGGCATGCAGGCGCTCCGTAAAAGAGATGGATCGTTTACCTGGTCTACCAGGCTCTCCCCACCTTCTCCCTGATACAAAATGGCAAACTGCATCTTGCCTTTGACGCTGACATATTCCTCCTCCGGCACGACCTCCTCTACCACGATATTTCCATGGCTCTTGATCGCATACTTGATGTCCGGCTTATACTCCGGCAGATTGTAATCCTCCTCTGCGATCGACTGCGACATGACCTCGATTGGCATTTTATTTTTATGTATTACCTTTGTCTCTAACTCCATACCATTCCCACCATTTTTCGTATTTGTATATAAGATATGAGACAAAACAGACGGATATGATTATTTTCTTATTGATAAAAAAAAGAACCGGACAGATCTGCCCGGTTCCTGCTCTTATGAAATTAACATAACTTCATGCGAATCTCTTTTGTAATGATGTCCGTATAACTGAAAGATAACAACTGAGAAGGCTTCTCCTCGGTATCATCTGTCAGGATCGTAAACACGCTTGGATAGGCTTCCTGAATAATGCCTTCCTGAATGTCTACCTTGTTGCGTCCCTTATCCAATTTGAATCACGACCTTGTTGCCACACTGCTGCTTAACAGAAGCGCGTACTTTATCAAAATCTGAATGTTCCATGAACAATGTACCTCCTAACATGGTCTCGTCTTGCGAAACGCATCTGTGGTATTATATCACTTCTCAGCGTAAAAGTCAAAGACTTCCTCGTAATACGGTAACATGATGTCATAGGTCGCCGTAAAAAGTTCATGCTTGAGTCCGGAAAACGCACGATCCGGGTATTTCCACTATTTTTTGCGAAATACTCCTGTCCTTCCGCTCTTACCATGGTGTCCCTGCCTGCCTGGCAGAGTAATACCGGGATCTGTACCTTTCCTGCATCCCGTGCGATCTGCTTGGTCGCCTTGATGGATGCCCTGGTCAGGCATAGGTACCGCCATAACTCGTATATTGCGGCACTTGCTCACGCTGGTTGAAAATATAGGCATAGCGCGGTTCCGAAGTCGAACTGCTGGTTGCGAAACATATACATGGTCAAAGCCTTTTTGGCCCGGCACATATTTTAAGTCCCAGCGCAGGATCTTGGAAAGCGCCATCAGCACCTTGACCAGCCAGGTCGGGTTTTTGCCAAAATTCACCTGTAACATTGGGCTGGACAATACTGCCCTCTCAAAGACCTCCGGGTATTTTTCCAAAAACAGGGTTCCAATGGCACCGCCCATGGAATGTGCATACAGATAATACTTATGTGTCAGGCTGTGCTTTTTACCACCTGTTCCATAAATTCATGCATGTCCTGCACATATTCCCCATAGTCCTTGACATAGACGCGATCCCACTCATGGATGCAGTCCGCACGGTCTGAAAATCCATGTCCCCGGTGCTCGATGAAAAAGACGGAATAGCCCATTTCATACATATAATACATGACCTCGTGAAATTTCCCTGCGAATTCACAAAATCCATGTGAGATCACGATGGATGCCTTTTCCTTTGGATGGATGGCATAATGCGTATGTATGCGCGTACCATCAAAACTGGTAAAGTATTCCTCTTGCAGATGTTCTGCCACCCATGGCTCGATCGTATCTTCCAGTCTTGCTGCAAAATCCTCATCCGAGATCAGCAACGCCTTCACGGCTGCTTTTGTTTCTTCTCTTGTCATCCTTATCCTCCCTTGTACGTCTCCCTCTATTGCCCTTATCTTATCACGAACGATTTATCTTTACAAATAACTTTGCCCTCTTATGGAAAGACCACCTGACCGTCTAAGATCTCCGTCTTTACCACGATATACGGCGTTGTTTCCCTCCGGCTGACATCCTCCCCTTCCGTCGGGCCGCTGATGCGCGTTTCAAAGACAATGGTATGTTCCGTCAGATATAAATCTTTTACGCTGATATTATAACCGCTGCTCTCGCGCGTACCATACCCCTTCGCCAGATACAGATACTGTCCGTCATCATAGGTCAGTTGAAATTCCTCCGTCTTGACCTGATCGATCTTTTCGCAATTCCTGTGGGATATGGTCGGTTCCCAGAACCGTATATTCCACATCGCAGTTTCTTTTTCCTTGGTCTGTAAACTGCATCCGCTTGCCATCAGCAAGAGACAAAGGCAACAAAAAATGAGTAAGCATCTTCGCTTCATAAATTACCCCATGGTTTTTCAAATTATATGCGGTGACTTTTTGAATATGAAGATTGTAATTTTGGAATATATGATTTATGATTAAGAAAAAGTTTTTTTTTGACACGGAGGGTGGTTACTATGTTACGAGCCATTATGGCATTATTATTTGCCTTTCTCTTTTTAGTCGTTGGCATTCCTGTGCTTGGCATCGAATGGCTTTATGGCAAGATCGATAAAAAGGAGCCGAGTTGAGCAGTCTGCGCATTGTGCAGTGGGCCTTTTCCACGATCGTCGGCATCTGCGGCACTGATGTCATCGTCAAGGGCGCAGAAAATATCCCTGCCGAGGAAGCCGTCGTCTATGTTGGCAACCACCGTAGCATCTTTGATGTCGTGATCGGTTATACACACACTGTCGGGGCTGACCGGATTTATCGCCAAGGATAATCTTGAAAGTCCCACTCCTGCGCGTATGGATGCGCAGGCTTCACTGCCTTTTTCTGGATCGTACCAATCCCAGAGACGGTCTGCGTGTGATCCTCGCAGCCATCGATGATATCAAGCGTGGTATCTCCATCTTTGTATTCCCGGAGGAACGCGTACCAAAACCGGTCAGATGGCACCTTTCAAGGAGGGCACTTTCTTTCAAGATCTCCACCAAGACCGGTTGTGCCATTATCCCGGTTGCCATCACAGGCACCGATGAGATCCTGCGCAACCATATGCCATTTGTCAAAAAAGACGACCGTTGTCTTTCACTATGGCAAGCCGATCTATCCGGATCGGTTAGAAGCGGATCGAAAAAAAGCACATCGGCGCTTACACACAAAGTGTTATCGCAGATATGCTTTCTGAAGATAAAGATCTTTATTCTGTAATTACTTTTACGATTTCCGTAAAGTTCATAAAGTGAGACGCCTTGATCGAAATGGTGTCTCCTTTTTTTTATGTGCTGATCCAGGTCTGCCAAGAGGGCTTCCTTGTCAGCATAGGCGACGCCTGCGTTTTGTCTCCATGTTCCTGCACATAGCGTACAATCTGTCCGGCAAGTTTTCCTGCTGTCAAAAGCAGGTCAATGCCATTTTCCACAACAACCTGCCCTACCTGATAATGGAGCATCTCTTGGTTCTCACCGAGTTCTCCCATATCGCCTAAGATAGCGACCTTGCGTCCTGCCGCATGTCCCAGCACCTCTAAGGAAGCGCGCATGGACACCGGGTTGGCATTGTAGCAGTCATCGATCACAGTCATGCCATGTGCCTCGATAAAGTGGTTGCGTCCGGCTATGGTCTCCACCTGCTCTATCCCCGCAAAGGATCTCCTGCTCGGACAAGCCCAGAAGTGTGCCTGCTGCGGTCGCCGCCAGTGCATTATAGACATTGTGCTCTCCGGGATCGGAATGCTGACAGCATGTTCCCACTGCGGTGTATGAAGCAAGGCATCCACATGATCCACATGTCCTGCGATCGCAGATCAAAAAACTCCTGCCCCTGCAAACCAAAGAAATGCTTCTCCATGCCCAAGGTATCTGCCTGCTGCAATTTGTCGTCATCCCCATTTAAAATGACTCGCCTTGCTTGCCGGCATATGGGCAAAAACTTCTGTCTTTGCCTTGAGGATACCATCCCTGGTTTTCAGATTTTCCAGATGGCACTGTCCGATATTGGTCATAATGACCATATCCGGTCTTGCCATGACACCCAATCGATCCATCTCGCCAAAATCGGAAATTCCCATCTCAACGACTGCAACCTGATGGGATGGACGGATACAAAAGAGGGTCAGCGGTAGACCGATCTCGTTATTAAAATTGCCTTGGGTCTTTAAGACCGAAAAGCGCTGTCCTAAGACGGAAGCAACCATTTCCTTGGTACTGGTCTTGCCCACACTGCCGATAATGCCAATGACATAGGCATCGATCTGTTCCCGGTAATATGCAGCCAGATCTTTCAGTGCCTGCTCGGTATCTTTTACTACAATATAAGGTCCTGCTGCATCTTCTAAGACATGGTCTGATAAGACGCCAAAAGCACCCCCTTGGCAAAGGCATCCCCAATAAAGGAATGTCCATCCACACGTGCCCCCACGGATCGGTATAAAGAGATAATCTTTCTCGACCTGACGGTTATCAATGACAACGCCTTGCACCTCTCGATCGGATAGATCGGATCCCTCTGCGCCGTAAAGCCTGCCGCCCAATGCCTGTGCAATCTTTTCTAATGTCATATTTCTCATGCTATGTCTACCTCTACTTTTCAAATCTCTTGAGCGAGATATCAATGATCGCTGACAGAGTGCCGGGAAGTCTACGCCTATAACGGCTGCCTCCTGCGGTAAAAAGGCTGGTCGGTGTCATGCCTGGCAGTGTATTTGCCTCCAGACAGAAGAATCGATCCTTCTCATTGAGTAAAAAGTCCATACGGAATAGGTCTCCAAGCCCAGTGCTTCCACGACCATTTCGGCATAGCGCTGCATCTGTGCCGTAATATCCGCCGGTAAATCTGCCGGACAGGTCTCAACAGCACTGCCTGCTTTGTATTTGTTCTTATAATCATAAAATCCCTGTACCGGTGCGATCTCGATGATCGGAAGTGCTTTTCCCTCGATCACGCCGACAGAAAACTCGCGCCCCTGGATATAATCCTCTATGACAACCTGATCTTCCCAGACAAAAGCATCCGCTAATGCCTTTTTGTACTCCGTCTCATTGTGCACGATAGAAACACCGATGGAAGATCCGCCACAAGCCGGCTTTTTACCACACACGGATAAGCCAGTGGCTGTCTCGGTGCGTCTGCCTCCTCCACGCTCAGGAAAATCCCTGTGGACAAGGAACACCGTAAGACTTAAAAAATTCTTTTGAAATTCCCTTATCCATAGCGATCGCACTGCTCAAATAGCCATTTCCCGTATAACGGATGCCAAACAGGTCAAAGGCTGCCTGCACCTTACCATTTTCACCGTTCTCTCCGTGCAATGCCATAAAGACCACATCCGCTTTACGGCAGATCGCGATCACATTCGGTCCAAAGAAGCAGTCTGACTGGTCTGCTCTGGAAGCCTTGACCGCCGCGATGTCCGGTGCCGTATCCGGAATATCTGACACCTCCACACTTGCTTCCTCTGTATGTTCAAAAATATCACTAATATCTTCCTCTGTATCATGGTAACCCAGAAATACATCCAACAGCAAAACCTTGTGTCCCAGACTCCGCAAAGCCTTGCAAACCATATCTCCTGATTTAAAGGATACATCTCTCTCAGTACTCAGTCCGCCTGCCAAAACTACGATATTCATATCTTAACTCCTTGCTTTCTTAAAATGATGTCCCTATTATAGCATTTCAAAAAATCACAAACAAGGTTCTTCTATCCCATAGTCTTTTTTTCGATCTGTGCCCGGCTTCCCTTTTCCTTGACCAGATGACAGTTCAGGTGATGCAGCAAGGTCTGCGCCCGATAATAAGCATCCATATCCTGCAGCATCCGGTAGGCTTCCATCTACAGGCGGAGCACATATAATACGGAAGAAAGTCCGCCTTCCTTTTGCAGGATGGCAATCGCCTGGTCGCAAAAATACAGAGCCTCCTTGGGCTTTTCCATCTCCAGCAGACAGACCGCCATATTATGGCAGAGCGCTGCCCGCACACTCCAGGACAAGCGCACATCCTCTGCAGACTTCTGCCCATAGCGGCAAAGACGCAGCAAGATGGATGCACTTTCCCGGTATTCCCCACGCCACATATGTCCGATGGCAAGATTGTTAAGGATCCAGATTTGCACTTCCGACATTTCCGCAAATTCTATCTTATCCATCCCCTGTCGCCTTCTGGTCTTTCCCCTGCGCATCACTCTCCCAGATGGTGCGGCAGCAGCCCAGGTAATCTTCCTGTGGGATCGCTTCATTCATATAAAGCCAGATCACATGTGCCATGCCATAGAACTGGCGCTCCCGGATGTCCTGTGCCCCTTTCATTTTTTGTAATTTCAAAAAGTTTCTCATCCACATGCTCTTTCTGCCATGTCTGTAAAGCGTGCAAAAGTTCCCGGCAGGTCTGCTCTTTTTCCTCCTCTTCCTGCCAATAGGCATAAGAATAGCCAGACTCCCCCAGACGCTCCATCAATAACTGATAGATCTGTCTGGACGGAATCTGGCTTCCATTTTCTACGCGTGACAAATAACCGGCGGTACAAATACCCTCCACCAATGCTTCCTGTGTCATCCCCTGTTCTATGCGGATCCTGCGTAGAATCCGTCCCATAGACTGTTCTTTTCATATGCTCATCCTCCCCCTGATGGGGATATTATAGCATCCCGGGAATCACCAGACCTAATGGCATTTTGCAAAAAGCAGACGACTATTCGCAAGATTTTAAAATTCCGGTTCGATCAAGCCATATGTATTGCCCTTTCTCTTATAAACAACATTTACTTCCTCTGTCTCTGCGTTCAAGAATACAAAGAAGTCATGTCCCAATAATTCCATCTGCACGCAGGCATCTTCCGGATACATTGGCTTAATACCAAATCTTTTGGTTCTGATGATACGGATCCATCATCGTCATCCGTATCTTTTTCCAGATATTCCTGTGCAAAAGAACTTCTCAGCACTCTGCTGCTTTGTCACGATCTTGTTACGATATTTCTTTAACTGGCGTTCGATCGTCTCCACAACAACCTCAATGGAAACGTACATATCATTGCTAACCTGCTCTGCACGGATAACGCTGCCCTTGACCGGTATGGTCACCCTCTATCTTCTGGCGTTCCTTCTCTACGCTCAATGTCACATGTGCCTCAGTCTCCGGTGCAAAATATTTCTCCAGTTTGGAGAGTCTCTCTGTCACTGCCTCCTTCAGTCCATCGGTAAGTTCAATGTTTTTCCCTGTGATTGTAATTCTCATGATGTCCATCCCCTTTTCACATTATATTTGATACCGTGTGAATATCATGGTTCAATTATAACATATTACGTTTTTAGGACAAGTAGTTTTCAGAAAAATAAAATTTATTTTATAAATTGTTCATACAGTTAGTTACAACATAGCCCCATATTTGCGCTTTATTCCGCTCTTTGTTATAGTGAAAATAAATTTAGATAGTATCAAAAGGAGAACGATCATGTATAAAGTTGCATTTGTATCCGGTGCCTCCCGCGGGATCGGACGCGCCATAGCCACAAGCCTTGCCAAAGAGGGCTATCATCTGGGACTGGTCTGCCGGAAAAATCAAAAAGATGCTGGAAGATCTGGCGGAGGATCTGCGCTCCGTCTATCATATCGAAGTCCTGACCTTTACCGGGGATGTCGGTGATCCCTCTTTTGTAAAGGCTCTTGCTGAAGAAATGCTTGCTCATTTTTCGCAGATCGATGTGCTTGTCAATAATGCAGGTATCTCCCATATCGGACTCCTGACCGATATGTCGGTCGAGGAATGGGATGGATCCTGTCCGTCAATCTGTCCTCCTGCTTCTACACTGCCAAGGCATTTGTACCCGCCATGGTGCAGAAGCAGAGCGGTCGGATCATAAATATATCTTCCATGTGGGGCAATGTCGGGGCTTCCTGTGAAATCGCTTACTCCGCTTCCAAGGGTGGTATCCATGCTTTTACAAAGGCTCTGGCAAAGGCACTGGCGCCATCCCGGATCGCCGTCAATGCCATTGCCTGCGGTGTCATCGATACCGACATGAACGGCTTCCTAAGCGTAGAAGAACGTACCGCCCTGGAGGCAGAAATTCCAGCCGGCCGCTTTGCCCAGCCGGAAGAAGTCGCCGAGGCTGTACTGCAAGTGATAAAGATGCCGACCTATCTGACCGGGCAGGTCATTTCCATGGATGGAGGATATATCTAAATCGCTCGTGGCGTTTTGCGTTCCCCTTATGCGTTATGTGAAATCCGGGCAAATTCAAATTCTCCTGTTCTATCATTTATTTAGTTACTAATGATAAATGATAGGAGAGGCACTATGTCATCAATGCTTTTTAGGGGAACGTATCACCAATCTCATGGAACTGCAAAATACCAGTAAAAAACAGGTTTGTGAATCGCTACATATCCATCCGTCAACTTTCAGCGGATATCTTTCGGGCAAACGTCAGCCAAGTTACGATATTCTTATGCGTATGGCAGCCTATTTCAACACGACCTGCGACTATCTGCTCGGTTACACACCACCACAAAATTCTATGCCGGACCTGTCTGATGATGCCGTTGCCATCTTGCAGGCTTGCGGCAATCTTTCACCGGAGGGACAGGACATTCTAAAGGATGAGATCAAACTGATCCTGCATCACTACCAAAAGCAGCCCAAGTAGTTTGATCCAGAGGCGCATATATAAGGTTGAACAAGTAATTCAGGCTGCATCCGGTTGTGATGCAGCCTGTTTGTTTTGCCCTATTATGATAGACGTGATATTTTCCCAAAAATTCCCTCGTCCTCTGATTTTCCGATTTAAAGAGTAATTCCGGTGTCGTTTCCTCAACGATAAGTCCCTTATCCATAAAGATCATCCGGTCAGAGACATCTTTGGCGAAATTCATCTCATGTGTCACAATGACCATAGTCATCTTCTCCGCCGCCAATTCCTTGATGACTTTTAAGATCTCCAGCGTCAGTTCCGGATCCAGTGCACTGGTCGGTTCATCAAAAAGAGGATCGCCGGTTTGAGTGCCAGCGCACGCGCAATGGAAACGCGCTGTTGCTGCCCGCCGGACAACTGGCAGGGATATGCATCTGCGCGATCCGCAAGCCCCATCTTTTTCAGCAGTTCCCGTGCCTCTGCCTCCACCTGCTCTTTTGGACGCTTTTGCACACGGATCGGTGCATCCGTGATATTTTTTTTAAGACCGAAAATGCGGAAAAAGGTTGAAATTCTGGAAAACCAACCCAAAACTTCCCATTGCCTGTTTGATCTGTGCCTTGTTCCCATAGACCGCCCTGCCATTTTCTGAGTGCACGACTTCCTGCCCCTGATAAGACAGACTACCGTCATCCAGCGTCTCCAGAAAAGTCGCACAGCGAAGCAGGGTGGATTTGCCGGAACCGGAAGGTCCTATGATAGAAACCACCTGTCCCTCGGATACCGACAGATCAATGTCTTTAAAACTTCCACGCCGTCAAAAGACTTTTTTGCGTGTTTTAATTCTAATATATTCATCCAGATATCCTTCCTATCCTATTGGTAATATGCCATCTTCTTCTCGAAGAATTCCATGATCGCCGCCACAACAAAATTGAAAATGTAATAAAAAACGGCTGCAGCCACAAACGGCACCATGCTCTTTTGCGATGCCGCCAGTGCCTTTGCCTGCGTAAACATTTCCGCATAGGCAATGGAAAATGCCAGTGACGTATCCTTTACCAGGGTGATCACTTCATTGGTCACAGATGGCAGGATGCGCTTGATCACCTGTGGCAGGATGATGGTAAAAAGGTCTGCGTCCTGCTATAGCCCAGCACCTTGGCAGCCTCGTACTGACCTTTTGGCATAGAGGCAATGCCACTGCGGTAGATCTCCGCAAAATAGGCTGCATAATTTAGGGCAAATGCAATGATGACCGCATACGCCCGGTAGGAGGACGAGATACTGATGCCAAAGATATAGTAGGGTCCAAAATAGACCACCAGAAGTTGCAGCATCAGCGGTGTCCCTCGCATGATCGATATGTAGTATCCTTGTAATATTGCGCAGGATGACATTGCGTGACATCCGTCCAAACGCGATCACAAGCCCCAAAGGAAGGGAAAAAAAGCAGTGTCAGCACGAAGATCCAGATGGTCGATAACATGCCCTCTGACAACTGCAATAGTATCAACTGTAAACTCATTTCATCACCTGATTATTTCAAAATACAAACATCGGAGTCAAACCATTTCTTGGAGATCTCGGCAAAAGTGCCGTCTGCGACCATTTCTTCCAGAGTCTTTTGCACCTGGTCGCGCAACTCTGTATTGCCCTTCAAAAATCCAACCGCATATTTTTCAGATGAGATCTGCTCATCCAGGATCACAAGTTCGTCTCCCTTGTCTGCCAACTGATCCTTGGCAACAAAAATATCCATGGCGATCGCATCCACTGCCCCACTTTCCAGATCCATAATGGCTGTATTATACTCGCCCACTGTCAAAAGTTGTGCAAAGGAACCGGACAAGTCTGTATTTTCTTCCAGGGCTGACTGTGCGCTGGACTCTTTTTTGCACTTCCACGATCTTGCCTGCCAGATCATCCAGACCGGAAATACCGGAGTCCTTGCGGACAACGACAACCTGTGAATTATCCATATAAGGATCTGTCCATGTGTATTTGTCCTCACGTCCATCCAGGGTAAAGCCATTCCAGATGCAGTCGATCGTTCCCGACTCCAGTTCCATATCCTTGGCGTCCCAATCGATCGGCTGGTAAACGATCTCCTGTCCCATACGCTTTGCGCACTCCGCTGCCAGTTCAGATCAAAAACCCGTATATTCGCCGTCATCGCCTACATATCCAAAAGGCGGGAAATCCTGATCAAAACCGACAACAAACTTTCCATCATTGTTGGTGTCCTTTGCATCTGTTCTTTCTGCACTTGCAGACTTATTGCCACATGCCACCATAGAAAATGCCATCAAACCTGCCAAAAGTCCTGCCATAACCTTTTTTCATCTTCATACCTGCGTCCTCTTTCTTCCTATACTTATTCCTAGCAGCCTATACACTTTAGCGTGCTAATATGTTAAAAAAGAGTATCATAAGCAAGTATTGATGTAAAGGATAACTTATTTATAAGCAGAAAGAATTTGTTCCAGATGCTCCTGATAAGACCTGCGCACTGTCTCCGGTCCCAGAATCTGAACCCCCGGTCCCAGACCTGTGATCCAGCCGAAAAAACTGCGGACTGACCTCCACCTCGGTACGCACCAGGATATCCTCGTCCTCTCTGCGCATCCTTACCTCTGTGCCAAAGCGGTCGATCATAACGCCTGCCATGTATTTTGGCGCACGCAGGGTCACGATCTCCGCTGCTCCGGCAAACATACTAAAACGCTTCTTGGCATAGTCTGCTTTCTGGTCTTCGATCGCCAGGACTTCTTTGCTGCGTTTATCTTCCATCTCTTTGCGCCCAGGATCTTGTCTGCACGGTAATGACGTACCGCAGATGCCTCCTCATCCCATGCCACAAGATAATAATATTCATTGTCCCACAGCAAAAAAGCCGGGCTGACCTCATACCATTTTCCTCCATGGCGCAGAGTCTGTTCTTTTTTTATCATTCCATTCCAGATACTGAAAGGTCATTTTATGGTTGTTATCAATACACTGATAGATCTCGTCGATCGTGTAGTAGATACGCTCGTTTGCCATTTTGACACCCATCCGACACAACGACCTGACGGTGAAGGTGTCTGCCCTGATAGGCGCTTCCCAGATGTTCGATCTTTTGCACCAGTTCGCGCGACTTTTTCTCTGTGATGAACTTTGACGCCGCCACCGCATCTACCAGCAGTTTTAATTCTGCCAGTTCAAAGGTCCGCTCCGCCAGATAAAAAAAGCCATTCTGCTCCGGGGCTTTTTCAATATCCATCCCATAATCCTGTAAAGGCACGGATATCGCGATAAATACTTTTTCCGCTCTGCCACGATCTCCCTTGCCTCTAATTTCTCAATGCTGCGCCGCCGTGATCGGATGTTCCTCATCCGTCTCCCGCAGAAAAAATCTCCATTATATAAAAAGTTTTTTGCTTCTGATTTCCTACATTTGCCATCTGACACCTCGTTAAAAAATAACTTTTAGATATGACCCATTTTTTTTTCCATTTGGGTATTGTAGCCGCCATTTTTACGTGCTATAATCATATCACAAAATAAATAAATTACCAGAGAGATGAGCAGCAAGGTAGATAGGCGAATAGAATTCGCTTTATTTATCTTGCTTTTTTATGCAAAGAAAGGAGTCGTTACATATGTATGATGTAGCAATTGTTGGTGCTGGCGTAGTCGGCAGTGCCATCGCAAGAGAATTATCCAAGTACAAAGTAAACGCATGTGTCATTGAAAGAGACGAAGACGTTTGCAACGGAACATCAAAAAGCCAATAGTGCTATCGTTCACGCAGGTTTTGATGCTACCCTGGGAACCTTAAAGGCAAAAACTCAATGTCAGAGGAAACGAGATGATGGATCGGTTGTCCAAGGATCGGATTTCCCATTTAAGAGAAACGGTTCTCTCGTTGTTTGTACCAAGGATAGGATCCGAGATCTTCTTGACGAATTATTAGAAAAAGGAAAGAAAAACGGTGTTCCGAATCTTCGCATCTTAGACCGTGACGAACTCATCCAGATGGAGCCAAATCTTGCTGATGATGTTGTCAAAAGCACTTTTCGCTCCTACCGGTGCCATTGTTTGTCCGTTCCATCTGACCATGGCATTTGCAGAAAATGCAGCCGACAACGGCGTAGAATTTTTCCTAAATACAGAAGTAACAGACATCACAAAGTCTGATGATCATTACCTGATCAAGACCGACAAAAGACACGATCGAGGCTAAGGTCGTTGTCAACGCAGCCGGTGTTTACGCTGACAAATTCAACAATATGGTAAGCGAACACAAGTTACAGATCATCGCCCGCCGCGGTCAGTACATGCTGCTTGACAAGAGCGCAGGCAACCATGTCAGCCACACCATCTTCCAGTTGCCTAGCAAGATGGGCAAGGGTGTCCTGGTTACACCTACCGTACACGGCAACCTTTTTAGTCGGACCTACCGCAGAAGATGTAGACAATAAAGAAGGTATCAACACGACAGCAGAAGGACTTGGTTCTTTGGGAGCAACCAGTGCACAGTCTGTCAAGAACGTCCCTCTCCGTCAGGTCATCACATCCTTTGCCGGACTTCGTGCTCATGAAATTGGCGGTGATTTCGTTATTGGCGAAGCAGAAGATGCAGAAGGCTTCTTCAACGCAGCCGGTATTGAGTCTCCTGGTCTTTCTTCCGCACCAGCCATCGGCGAAATGGTAGCCACACAGGTTGCAGAAAAGTTGGGATTAGAAAAGAATCCTTCTTTCAACGGACACCGCAAAGGGCATCCTCAATCCGGCAACCCTTTCTATCGAAGAAAGAAATGAACTCATCAAAAAGCAGCCGGCATACGGAAACATCATCTGCCGCTGCGAAATGATCACAGAAGGTGAGATCTTAGATGCGATCCACAGAACCTTAGGTGCCAGATCCTTAGACGCTGTAAAGCGTAGAACAAAGAGCCGGCATGGGACGTTGTCAGGCAGGCTTCTGCTCACCGAAAACAATGGAGATTTTGGAGCGCGAAGTTCCAATGAGCATGTTTGATGTAACTAAGAATGGTAAAGATGCCAAGATCGTATTTGGTTACAACAAGAAGATATATAAGGAGGAGCACGAAAATGAAATATGATTTAGTCATTGTTGGTGGTGGTCCCAGGTCTTTGCTGCTGCTATCGCTGCAAAAGATAATGGAATTGACAGTATTTTAATTATTGAAAGAGATCGTGAATTAGGTGGTATCTTAAACCAGTGTATCCACAATGGTTTCGGTCTTCACACTTTTAAAGAAGAATTGACCGGTCCGGAGTACGCATCACGTTTCATTGCCCAGGTAGAGGAACGTGGCATCGAGTACAAATTAAACACCATGGTCATGGATATCTCAAATGACAAGGTTGTTACCGCCATGAATTCTACCGATGGTATGTTTACCGTAGAGGCAAAGGCTGTTGTACTTGCTATGGGATGCCGCGAGCGTTCCCGTGGTGCGCTCAATATCCCGGGCTATCGTCCGGCAGGTATTTTCTCAGCAGGTACCGCCCAGCGTCTTGTTAATATCGAAGGCTATATGCCTGGCCGCCGCGTTGTCATCTTAGGCTCCGGTGATATCGGTCTGATCGTGGCACGTCGTATGACTTTAGAGGGAGCAAAGGTTCTCGCTGTTGCCGAACTGATGCCTTATTCCGGTGGTCTGAAGAGAAATATCGTACAGTGCTTAAATGACTTCGATATTCCGCTTTACTTATCTCACACCGTTGTTGACATTCAGGGTAAAGAACGTGTAGAAGGTGTTACGATCGCAGAAGTCGGACCGGACCGCAAGCCGATCCCTGGCACAGAGATCCACTACGATTGCGATACCCTGCTTCTGTCTTGTGGACTTTTTACCGGAAAACGAACTTTCCAAGACCGCAGGTGTAGACCTCAGTCCTATCACTTCCGGTCCTGTTGTAAATGACAGTTTAGAGACCAACATCCCGGGCGTATTCGCCTGTGGTAACGTACTTCATGTACATGATTTGGTTGACTTTGTTTCACAGGAAGCAACCAATGCCGGAAAGAATGCTGCAAAATACATCAAGGAAGGCGAAGTTACTTCTGCAAAGCAGATCGAGATCCTGCCGGTTGACGGTGTCCGCTATACCGTTCCAAAATATGTACGTCCGGAAGTAATGGATGACACTTTAACGGTTCGTTTCCGTGTAGGTCAGGTCTTCAAGGGCTGCGCGATCGCTACCTACTTTGGAGATACCTTGATCTCCAAGAGAAAACGTCCGGTTATGGCACCGGGTGAAATGGAGCAGGTTGTTCTGAAGAAATCACAGTTGGCAGAGTACCCTGACATTGAGAACATTACAATCAAGATTGAGGAGGCATAAGGATGGAAACAAGAGAATTGATTTGTATCGGCTGTCCTATGGGATGCAGCCTTAAGGTTACATTAGAAAATGGTCAAGTTACAGAAGTGACCGGAAACACTTGTCCAAACGGCGATAAATATGCCAGAAAAAGAATGTACGAATCCTACCAGAATCGTAACATCTTCTGTCCGCGTCAAAGGTGGTAAGATCAACATGGTTTCCTGCAAGACCAAAGAAGATATTCCAAAAGGCATGATCTTTGATATCTGCAAGGCTCTGGAAAATGTAGTTGTTCCTGCACCGGTTGCCATTGGTGATGTTGTTCTTGCCAATGTCTGTGACACAGGTGTTGATGTCGTAGCGACAAAGAATGTAGACGTAAAGTAAGAAGTCTTTTTGAGAAGATACGGAGTAAAATGTAAGGGGTTTTAATAAGGAGATAAAGAGAAGCCGTTGGGGGGACGGCTTCTCCTTTTTTTTATCTAAATACTGTCCAAATCCGGTAAAAATGTAGGTGTCGTCCTGTGTATCTATGCTATAATAAGATTTATGCGTTTATGGATTTATACAGGAAAGGATAAACACTATGAATCAGGATAAAGAATTTTTAGGAACCCAGCCTATCGGTAAATTGTTATTTAAACTGGCTATCCCAACCGTCATTGCCCAGTTGGTAAATATGCTCTACAACATCGTTGACCGCATTTATATCGGTCACATCCCGGGTGAAGGCAGTCTTGCCCTGACCGGCGTAGGTGTCTGCATGCCTATCATCATGATCGTATCTGCCTTTGCATGCCTTGTCTCTGCCGGCGCTGCACCGCGTGCATCCATCGCCATGGGAAAAGGCGATCACGAATCTGGCAGAAAAGATCCTCGGCGGTTGTGTTACACTACAGATCATGATCTCACTGGCACTTACCATCGTCATCCTCATCTGGAACCGTGATCTTCTCCTGCTCTTTGGAGCCAGCGAGAACACGATCTCTTATGCGACTTCTTATATGAGCCTTTATGCGCTCGGCACTATCTTTGTCCAGATGACTCTGGGCTTAAATGCCTTTATCACAGCACAGGGCTTTGCCAAAGACGGCATGATGACTGTCCCTGATCGGTGCCGTCATCAATATCATATTGGATCCGTCTTTATTTTTGCCCTGCATATGGGTGTTCGCGGTGCTGCCCTTTGCTACCATTCTTTCCCAGGCATGCTCCTGTATCTGGTGCATTTATTTTCTGCTCGGGAAAAAGACCTTACTACGTATCCGCAAGGCAAACTTGCGCAGCGGACTTTCCCTCATGCCGGCTTGTGTTGCCTTAGGGCTTTCTGCCTTTATCATGCAGTCTACAGAGAGTATCATATCCATGTGCTTTAACTCTTCTCTGCTCAAATACGGCGGTGACGTTGCAGTCGGTGCCATGACCATCCTGACCAGTGTCATGCAGTTTGCCATGCTGCCATTGCAGGGTGTCGCACAGGGTGCCCAGCCGATCACCAGTTACAATTTCGGTGCCAAGAACAGTGCCCGTGTCAAAAGAGTTTCCAACTCCTGCTGATCACCAGCCTGACCTACTCTGTCATCCTCTGGATCTGCGTGCAGGCATTTCCGCAGATTTTTGCCGGTATGTTTACAAACGATGCCAGCCTTTTAGCCTTCTCCGCTAAGGCTCTGCGCATTTACTGTGGTGCACTCTTTATGATGGGTATCCAGATCGCCTGCCAGATGACCTTTGTTTCCACCGGCAATGCAGTCTGCTCCATCATTGTTGCTATCATGCGTAAATTTGTGCTCCTGATCGCTCATTTACATTCTGCCACATTTTCTTGCCGACAAGACCAGGGCTGTTTACACTGCGGAACCGATCGCTGACATCTTAGCCGTCACTTTTACGATCATCCTCTTTACCGTCCAATTCAAAAAGGCATTGAAAAATTTAGAGCAGGCATAGATACATGAAACGAACGATTGACTATCAGATCACAAGAGCAGATGAGGGCATCCGCATCGAGCAATTTTGAGGCGGCAGGGCTTCTCCGGTCAGAATCTGACACTCATCAAGCGCATGCCTCAAAACATCCTGCTCAACGGTCAATTTGTCTATATGAAGGACAATGTCCATGCCGGCGACCACTTGCGCGTCCAGATCAATGAGGAGGCTTCTTCTGAAAAAGATCCCTCCCGTAGACCTGCCACTGGATATTATCTATGAGGATGAGGATATCATTGTTCTCAACAAGGCAGCCAGCATGCCCATTCATCCTTCCATGGCAAATTACGAGAATTCACTTGCAAACGCTTTGGCATATTACTATGAGAAACAGGGCAAGCCTTTTTATTTTCCGATGTACCAACCGTCTGGATCGCGACACATCCGGTCTTACCATCGTTGCAAAGCATTTAGTAGCATCCAGTATCCTGTCCGATGCTGTGGCAAAAAAGGAGGTGCGACGGGAATATCTTGCCATTTGCAGTGGCATCCCGGATCCCACCACCGGCACCATTGATGCTCCCCTTGCCCGGGTAGACGGAACCATCCTTGCAAGAGGTCGATTTTTCGTGTGGCGATCGTGCCATCACCCATTATAAAGTCGAAAAGGCACTAAACGATCACGCCCTTGTCTCCCTGCAACTGGAAACCGGTCGCACACACCAGATCCGCGTACATATGAAATACATCGGGTATCCTCTGATCGGCGATTATCTCTACAATCCCGATATGCGCTATATGAAGCGGCAGGCACTCCATTCCTATCGCATGTCCTTTATTCATCCGATCGCAAAGGAACCTATGACCTTTACCGCAGGCTCTGCCACAGGATATGGAGGATGCACTTATTTGTCTTTGTCCAGACAGGTTATAAGGCTTTTCTACTTGTTTTGTGCTACAATCATGACAATAGTATGTTGATTTTACAAGGAGTATTCACATGAAAAAAAGAATTTAAAGAGGCATTGGAGGACTCTCCCATCATTGCAGCCATCAAAAGATGATGCAGGACTTACCCGCTGTCTGGACTGTGACAGCCAGATCATCTTCATTCTTTACGGCGATATCATTACCATCCCTTCCATCGTAGAAAAGGTAAAAGGCAGTGGCAAACTGGCATTTGTACACATGGATCTGATTCAGGGGCTGAGTTCCAAAGAAGCAGCCGTTGACTATATCTCCAAATTTACCAAAGGCTGACGGCATCATTTCCACGAAAGCCCCCCTGATTTCCAGAGCCAAGGATTTGGGCTTGTGTACCATTATGCGTTTCTTTTTATCGATTCCATGGCATATGACAGCATTGAGAAACAATTAAAAAACACAAAGCCTGACGTTATAGAGGTCTTGCCCGGGCCAATGCCAAGTGTCGTCCGCCGCATCCGCAAAATGAACCACCAGCCGCTGATCTCCAGCGGTCTGATCAGTGAAAAGGAAGACGTCTACGCACTTATCGATGCCGGTGCAACTGCTATTTCAACCACCAATCAAGATGTATGGTTTTATAGATATAAGATAGGAGAATCATATGAAAAGAATCAAACAATTTGAGCGCACCGACCGGGATATTACCAATGCTCTCTTACTTCTGCTGGAAAGAACCGTTTTGAAAAAATCACTGTGGCTCAGATTTTTGTCAAGATCTTTTACAGAACTATTCTTCTCGTCACTTTTCTGTAACTGACAAACCTGTCTAATCCTGTGTTTTGTATTTTTCAAAAAAAGTTATGGTATCGCGCAGAACTTCACGATCATCATCTTCATTCCTGTTTTTAATATTTCCATTTCCTGACCTGCCATCATTGACCTCCTAAAAATATTTTTTCTTTGTTGTTTTTGTATGTTTAAATACATAAAAAAAATGTGCCTTTTATAAAAAAATCCGACAGCCGGGCAATATCACATGCCACATCTGTCGGATTCCATTTCTTATTTATTCCCCAGACTTATGCTTTCTCTACTGCTCTTTCTGCCGGCTCATCACCCTTAAACACTACCTTCAAAAAGGATTGGTGTGATCAGTGTGGTGACAATAACGACCAGAATGATCGGTGCAAACAGATCTTCGCTGATCAGTCCGACCTGACGTCCTTTTTCTGCAACGATCAGGGCAACCTCACCTCGGGAAATCATACCAACACCTGTCTGCAAAGACTCTTTCCATGTAAACTTGCAGATCTTTTGCGCCAAGTCCGCATCCTACCATCTTGGAAATGATAGCAATAAGTGTCAGGATCACTGCAAACATCCATACCTTTTAAGGTCATACCACCAAGGGTAACCTTTAAACCTACACTGGCAAAGAAGATACATGAGAAGAATACAGTTGATACATCATGGATCTTGACATCAACATAATCTCCGATCTTTTGACTGGCATAACATAACACCGGCAAAGTATGCACCGGTAATATCCGCGATACCAAAACCGATCTCTGATACATAGGCTAAGATAAAGCAGAATGCAATGGCAAAAAGATCGCACACGTCTCTTGTGGTCATTTTTTTCGATCGCAAACTCAGACGGCTGGTAACCATAAAGAGGATCAGGATCAATACAAAGTATAATACGATCTTGATCAATACGGTTGTTGGCTTTACGGAAGTATCCTTCATGCTGGAAACAACAGCCAGAACGACCATACCCAGGATATCATCGATAATGGCTGCACCCAAGATCGTCATACCGACCTTGCCGGACAATCTGCCCATTTCTCGCAGAGTTTCTACCGTGATACTAACGGAAGTCGCCGTCAGTACAACACCGACAAACAGACTCTGTAACATCTGATCGTAATTGCTCAGATCTCGCCAAAATAAAAGGGCATAACCAATCATACCACCGATCGGAGGTACAATAACACCGATCGATGCCGTAACAAAGAGGCTCCGATATTGGCCTTTAATTCTTTTAAGTCTGTATCCAGACCTGCGGAGAACATAAGGAAAATAACGCCCATCTCTGCCACATATGTAAGCAGTGTACCGGTATCGCCCTCCATAGACATAAGTCCCAGTGCAGAAGGTCCTAAGATCGCACCTGCCAAGAGTGCTCCTACAACCTCCGGCAAATGTACTGCCTTACACAGCAGTCCCAATACTTTTGTCGAAATTAAAATCAAAAGCAATCCAAAGTAAAAATTCGTAATTCATAACGCTCACCTTTTCTTTCTTTCATTTTATATATTTGTAAAACCATACGGTTTCCTTTGAACCGCAATTATTTTACTCTATCATATTCCTAATGCAAGCGTTTATGGGTTTTCCACACCTTGATGAATTCGCCTCTTATTCCCATAATCTTACTGCCTAGTAGTGCAATAATTTTTCAAATAAATCTTCTCTTTCTTTGGTAAGATCGCAATTTGTGAAATTCGATTTTCCTTGTCTTCCGGTCGCTTCGCAAAAGACCATCCACAGCAAGCCGTCTGCGCATTTCCGCGCTGTCCCGGCACCGCCGTCAAAAGATCTCCACCTGATCGCCAACGATCCGTTTCGATGACCTTGCGCACAAAAGGATAGTGGGTGCATCCCAAAACGACCATCCAGATTCTTTTGATAGGGTTCCAACAGATCGCGCAGGAAACCATAGAGTTCCGGGCTGTCAATATTGCCCGCTTCCAAAAATCCATAAGTCCTGGACAGGCAAGCGGCATCACGTTAGCATGACCGCCAAATTTTCAATCAAATGATGCAGTTTTTCTTCCCGGATCGTGATCGGTGTCGCCATCACAAGGATATTGCCCTGAGGATACTTTTCTGCTGCCGGTTTGACCGCCGGCTCGATCCCTACCAGCGGCAGTTCCGGGTACATGAGGCGCAAGACGCGCCGCCGCACTGGTAGCCGTATTGCAGGCGATCACAACGTCCCCTTGGCTCCCATTTTCATAAAATCTTCTGTATGTGCAATGGTGAGTTCGCGCACTTTTCTGTACTCTTTGTCCCATACGGTGCATTCCTAGAATCACCAAAATAATAAAAATCTTCTTCCGGCATCGTTTGATCGGTTCACGCAAAACACTGACTCCACCCATGCCAGAGTCAAACACCGCGATCGGTGCTTCTCTTTTATCCATCATCTGCCCCTTTTCTGTCTGCTTTTCCCAGACTACAAGATATAAATGTAAAAAGCCTTGATATATCGAATCAAGGCTTTTCTTAAGCGGTGATGGGAATCGAACCCACGTATTCAGCTTTGGAAGGCTGATGTTCTACCATTGAACTACACCCGCAGATGCCCAGTTCCGGAATCGAACCAGAGACACGAGGATTTTCAGTCCTCTGCTCTACCAACTGAGCCTAACTGGGCTCGTCGTTTCACAACAACAAGTTGATTTTATCGAAAATCCCCTGCCTGTCAAGAACTTTTCGGTATCTGACAGGCGGGAAAATCATCATCCCAGACTAAGATGGCATACGGCTTTCGTGGCAGGTAAAGTAAACGATCTGCCGCTCCTTGGCAATGTCAGCAAGAAGTTTTAAGGCATGCGTAATCTTTTTGCTGGTCTAAATTGGTAAAAGATCGTCCAGTACGATCACCGCGCTGTTCCTTATGATACAAGACATCCACCAGGGCAAATCTGGCACAAAGCCCTACCAGATCGCGATAGCCATGGCTCAAATAATCACTGGAATGGGTGCTTCCCTGACTCAGCACCTGCACGGACAGATCCATGGTAATATCAAAATCCATATCCTTGACGGAGTCCTTATATTTATCATCCAGAATCGCCATATAGTGTTCCATGCCCCCTGACGCAAAAGGCCGCATATAAGTAGACAGGAATTGCTCCTTGGCGATCTTTAAATATTCTTCGGTCTTGGTAAGCAGGTCTACCTTGCGGTCGCACTCTGCCTTTTCCTCCAGAAGTACATCACGACGGTTCTCCGCATCTTCAATGCCGTCCAACTCGACTGACAACTGGTGCAGCGACTCTCGATCCTAATGTGATGCCCTTTTGCATATCCTTGATCTCCTCATCGATCTGTACCTGTTTCTCCTGTAACTGCTCGACGGAAAGCGCGATCTCCTCTACCTGATTATCCTCGGCAAATGCCTGGATCTTTTTCCTGCAAACTAGCGATCTCTTCCTGTAACTGACCATAACGCTGCCGTTTGCTCCAGATCAGATGCAGTTGTTCCTGCAAGGGAAGTTCCTTCTTCCAACGGAAATCTGCCCAGATATTTTCCAAAAGCCGCTTCTGTTCCTCCATGGTCAGACGGATCAATTCCAACTGCTTACGGCAGTGAATGTATTCCTCATAGGCATTTTTATCTTTCTTCAACTGTTCTAAAAGGTCTGCCTCATTGCCCTCATGGTAAAGATCCATGTGATATACCTGGGCATATCGGTCTAATATAGTATAAAAGCTCCATGCGCAGATCAGCCATTTCCTCTACGGCATCTGTTGTCTGCGCTGTCGCCTGATGCTCCTCATCCCGCAGGCGCACATAATGATCCAGATTAACACGTATCTCATAAACCATCTGCTGCATGCTGTCTGCCGGTGTCAGTTTAAAATCAGCCAAAAATGCTTTACAACGGATTGCTAAGACTTCTCTTGTTTCCCGGCTCTGTGCCAGTGCCTCCGCAGCCTCTGCGAGTTGTCCCTGCAAGTCTTCCTGCTTGTTGCGATGTAAAGATCGTATTCTGCCGATCTGCATAATAGCGGCTACTCCTGTCGCTGCTGCGCCGACAAAACAAAGAATCTGATAGATCGTACTGCCGTCTGCTTCCGGGGCAAGGATCCGGAAAGAAAATCCTCCCAGGAGTAAGGCTGCAAATAAAATAAAAAGCACTAGAACCCCTGCCGTCTTGCGCTGTCCTGCCGGTCTTTTGTGCCATATCCACACGTGCCTTGATGTTTCGATAATTCTCATCCTGCTCCACGATACGACCATCCAGACGCGACAGTTCCACAACGTCCTTTTCTATCTGGGATAATTCTTCCTCCGTCGGAACCTTATTGGCAAAGAAGTATTTTAACTGATCTTAACTGTGCCGTTGCCTCCTCAGACAACTTGAGTGTTCTCCCTGCATCCGCAATTCCTGCACGCGGACAGACATATCCTTCCACTTGGAAAGATCCTCCTCATCCGGTACTTGGTCCCCAAAGAGGTCTTCCCACTTCTTGATCTGCTGCTCCGGCGGCAATTTGATCGCTAAGTCTTTCTCTGTCCGCCGGCTCATGTCATACTGACGCTCCACATCTTCCAGTTTTGCGTGTTCTTCCTCACTTGGCAATCCGGTCGCAAAGAAATCATCCAGGACATTCATTTCTTCCTGCTGTTTTTCCAAAAATTCTTTTTTTGCTGGCCATATGCCCCCATATCCTGCTCGCGCTTGCTCTGCGTGCGGATGGCTTCCGTGATACGGTTCTTTTCTGCCTCCATCCAATTTAAGGACTTTTCCTTTTCCTCTAACTTGTCAAACTGCTTGCGGTAGCCGTCTAAGATCGCCGCCTTCTTATCGATCACTTCACTGCATCTGCTGATCTCTTCCTTGATGACATTGATCTTGCCGTTGTTGACCTTGCTCCGCCTGGTATAATTTTTACGCACTTCACTGACACGGTTCAAAGCCTCATCAAAATTGTTGATATCGTCCTTTGCCGATGCCAGATTTCCCATCTTGGCATTCAGACTGTCCGTCATCGCCGTCGATACCGATGCCTGCGGGATAAAGATACTTTTTCAAAAGAATCCCCGATCTACCTGAAAGAGTTCCTCACCCAAATTCTGTGAAAAATCGTCACAGGCTGCCCCGGTATTGGTATCGATCAGAGTAAAGGTGTCATCCTTATCCGTCTTGCCAAAACTGCGCTCGACCCGATAGCGCTTGCCTTCTGCCTCAAAGATCAGATAACCGCCACAGACACCGCCATCCCAAGGCATATAATGCTTGCGCTCGGTCAGCATCTTGGTGCGTGCCGAATAGTCCATGCCGTAGAACATGGCTTTCAAAAACACACTAAAGGTCGTCTTTCCCCAGCCATTTTTCCTGACACAGGGCATTCATGCCGTCAGAAAAATCGTAAGACCATTCTTTGATTATCCCAAATCCGGTAATATAACAGGAAATTAACTTCATACTTCTATGTCCTCGCCCATAATTGCTTTCATGCCCAACTCAATAATGGCTGCCCTCTCATCTTCCGACATATGCTGTCTTTCCATCAGACGGACAAACTCTCCTTTGAGAGACTTGTCATTACGGAAACTTTCATAATCGATCTGTACCGATGTGCGATCATAGACCTTGATAAAAAGAAGTCCTGATCCAGACTGCGGCGCAGGCGCTCGCAATCAATATCGGTATCTATATTTGTCTCACCGGTCACGATGATCTTGATCGATCCTCCGATGAGATATCTTTCACACATTCCTTGGCAGCACGGATGATCGCCGCCATATCCATCGTCGGATCGACCTCTACTTTTGACTTCATGCAGCATCCTTTTTGCGATCGGCACAAATTCCGTATGGATCTTGCCCTCGGTGATATCCAAAAGGACAAAGCCCTTCTCTCCGCACTCATCAAAGCCGCGCCCTTCCAGACAACCACTGTAACAATAAACGCCGCGGTCATCCAGCCTTTCCTTTTTGTAGGAATGGATATGTCCCAAAGCAAGATAATCGATATACTTGCCCCGCAGCATAGATAGGTTTACGACCTCTGTCCGGTCATTGCCCTGATAGTCCGATTCCTGCCCATGCAAAGCGACAATATTGACACGGTTCGATCCAGCACCAGATTCATGCCCAAGGTCTGACTGTTTTCCTTGACCAGTTCCATGCCGGTAATGACCACATCCCCATAATCATAGGATGTCCATTCGTCCGTACCAAAGAGTTTTAAGTTGGTGATATCCTCCTGCTCGGATAATTCTTCCACAAAATCCAACGGGATCGTGGTTGCCCCTGATATAGCAAAATCGATCTGCGGATGCCCTCGATCTGCTCGATCACACGAGTCTTTGCCGTCTTCCGTACATTGGGCTTATCAAACGCAATCCGGCCATCAGGATCACACGCACGTCCTGCTCTGCTGCATACGCCACCATACGCCAAAAAGTATCCAGCAATTCATCCTGTCGCATGCCGGCGGCTTCCCGATCCAGATTGCTTTCCATCTTGGAATCCAGATGCGATCTGCACAATGAATTATTTTCATATTGCTACCTCATTTATAAACGTCTCATACCATGTAGATTAGTATACCACATACTCCTATGGCTTGTCTGTCAAAAATTGTCTCATTCCAGCGGTTTGAATGCTTCCATA
>VOFG01004194.1_pt1 | contig 40294 bp, 75 predicted proteins | sample 5384171 | NCBI WGS metagenome assembly VOFG01 (sample SAMN12384726, study PRJNA508395) | human gut metagenome | isolation source: healthy gut F | host: Homo sapiens
CATTACGTATTGCCTGGCACAGATCATGAAGAAATCGAAAAAATATCGATTAAATATAAAACTGGCTGATCCGTCTGCATACGGACCGGCTTTGTTTTTGCTGCTGAAAAGTACAAATCTAAAAATTGTCTCTGATCTTCTGAATAGATGAACTGTGGTAATTTGATTCAGAGTATCCAGAAGATCCATATCCTCCTGATCGATCGTAAAATCAAAATCCTTGCATTAGCTAAATACGCTCTGGATGAATTGACGGGGGAATGACAGAGAGATTCCTTTCTGTACAGCCCAGCGAAGACCTAGCCTGTGCTGGCGTGTGTGCATATTTTTGGTACTGGGCATAAGACATCATTGTCCAGATAAGCGCCTCTTCTGGCCAATGGAGCATAAGTGCCCGTACCTGAATGTCGTTTGCCTGACAGTATTCAATAGTTTCGGATAACAGAGTGGATGACATTCATCTGATTGACACAGCGGGTGTCGATGCCGAAACTCTCCGGAGCTCTTCCAGATGGCGACCAAAATACTGACACAATGGATAAAGCCCGTCCTGATTCAAGAATCTTTTTCCATATCTTTCATGTGTTCAGAAAGCAACGCAGGTACCGGCCAGCGAATCAGATAGATCGATATAATCAAGATCGAGACGATCCAGACTGCGCTGAAAAGCACCTTTCTACATCACCACAAGACGCTGAGCATTGTTCCAGATCTTGGTTGTGATAAAGATCTTTTCTTGAACACCGCATTTGGCAATTCCACATCCGACGAATCTCTTCGTTCTTATATGCAGAAGCGGTATCCAAAAGGCGATATCCATTCTGGTAATAAAGCGGCAAGTAACGCATCTTCGCTCTCGACTGCGTCAGTTATTTTATAAAGCGCCAAGGCCCAGAAGAGGCATTTTTTTTGGTTCTGTCGTTGTTTAAAAAATACGGAAGGTCAAATGAACTCCTTGCCTGTAAACTCACAATTTTTGTTTATTATACCATATAATTGTGAAAGAAGAAAATCAAATGTTAAAAAATAATACAAGAGAGGTAAAAAAGGAAATAACAGCTTGTTAATTAAAAAAACAAATGCGTTATTTATCTAACAGCATAGAAAAACTGAGTATGCACTTACCATGAAAAAGTATAAAAAACAGGAAGAAATCTTCAAACCCTTTTGTCTATTTTTTTCTTATTATATCCTTGATATAAACTGAAACAAAGATGTATAATGAATCAGAATTCGATACCTCGTCATAGGCGCCTGTTTCAGGTGCCCCGGAGGTAGAACCGGAGAAAGGAGCTTCATATGCATTCATGATGAAAAACGGGAAATCTTGTCCAGCATGGACATGAACATACACCGGAACATTCGCGAACACACACACGCAGATGGCGTGACACATACACATGCGCATACACATGGCGATTTGAGATTGTTGCCATACCTCATGGGAGACTGTGGATCCTTAGTATGTAAGACTGCAGAAAGAAACGATTGCACTGCTCACCATATGCCGCAGCGACAATGAACAATTATACCGAACTTGATCAGATGGCTGACAATCTTCGAAAATGGGACTTGATAATTCGGCAAAACGATCAGAAGAAGCTATGGCTGATTTCCAGAAGGAAATATGCGCCTTGGACTGGCAACTTACTTTGCAAAAAGAAGAAATGAAATGATATACCAGATTTCAAATGACATAACTAGGAGGCAAAAATTATGTGTCTTGCAGCAGTATATAAAGAAAGTGATGATTCTGTGATATTCAAAAAATGTATCCAGAATCGATGTGGAAATAAACTTGTGCTCAGAGATATCATGGGGAGATGAGAGGGTAGTCGAAGGACGTATTCTTATGGTAGACCTGGCAAACAGCATTGTAAAACTCAGCTGTGAATAAATTTTTAAATCAGAATTACTAAATTGCGGATTTATAAATTTCATAAATGCGAATTAGAGCAGGAGGCACTCTATTATTATGGCACACGTACTGTGTCGCCGGTAAAGGCGGCGTAGGTAAAACTACTTTATGCGGGATGCTGATCCAGTATCTCTGCGAACAGGGCAAAGGGCCGACTTGCAGTGGATGCAGATGCAAATTCAAATCTTAAATGAAGTCCTCGAAGGGGTTGGGGTTGAGACCACACTCTTGGCGATGTAACGAGAAGAAATCGCACAGGCTGAATGACAAAAAAAGTCCGATTCCTAAAAAGGAATGTCCAAAGCGGATTATGCAGAGATGCGTTTCGAAGATGCTTTGACAGAAGAAGATGATTTTGATCTGCTTGTTGGGCAGAACACAGGAAAAGGCTGCTATTGTTATGTTAATGGACTTCTTCAGGCACAGCTTGCAAAAATATCAGAATCATTATCCATATATTGTGGTAGACAATGAGGCAGGTATGGAAACATATCAACAGAGGCGTTCTTCCGTCCATGCAGACGGCAATCTTGTCAGCGACTGCTCCAGAAGAGGAATTCAGGCAGTTGGCAGAATTGCAAACTGATCGAGAATGCGGAAGATGCATCCGGACACAGTCGGTCTGATCGTCAACCGGGCACCGAAGGGAGAACTGAATGAGGGGATCAAAAGAAGAGATAATAAAAACAGGGACTTCATCTTCTCGGCGTAGTACCGCAGGATGAAACTGTTTATGAATATGACTGTGATGGGCCGTCCGACAGCAGTTCTCTCCGGAGGACAATCCGGTCAAGAAGGGTTGAAATTGAAAGAAATTGTAAAAAATTTATAATTTAAACCCTCCTGGGTTTACAAGATAATGTATAACAGATGCTGAACAAAAGGGCAAATTTTTTACAAAAAATAACCCATGGGCGGGGATGGGTTCTGTCTGGAGGGTTATTATATAAAACTTTATAGAAAAAATAAACTCATTCATGTACAAATTAAAGGAGGTCTATAATGAGTGAATTCAAATTAACTACAGTGGAAGAATTTGAAGCTGCTACCAACCGACTGTTGAGACTGGTGCAAAGGTAGGCGCAGACGCATGGCAGTTCCGTGTAAAGAACCAGACTCCACACTGTAAGTTCGGCGAGCAGGGTATCTGCTGTCGAATCTGTGCTATGGGACCGTGCCGTATCACACCGAAGGCTCCGAGAGGTATCTGCGGATGCGATGCTCATGGTATCGTAGGAAGAAACTTCCTTCGCTTTACAGCCGGTGGTGCAGCTACACATTCCGATCATGGACGTGAGATCTGCTATCACCCTGTACCGGACATGCAAAAGAAGGGCGGCGAAACTATCAGGTAAAAGATCCTGAGAAACTGATCCGTATCGCTAAAGAATGGGGCGTAGAAACAGAAGGCAAAGACATCTACGATTTTGCTCATGAGATGTCTGACCTGGCTCAGGGATGGAATATGGAAAACAGAGGATTTCCAGATTCCTGGAAGAATGCACCTCAGGACAGAAAGAAAAACTGGATCGAGAATGAAATCGCAGCCAAGAGCGATCGACCGTGAGGTTTCCAAGTTCACTGCATATGACTCATATGGGATAACACCCTAAACCGGAGGCACTGATCCGTCAGTCACTTCGTGCGGTATGGCTGATGGATGGGGCGGTTCCATGATGCGGAACAGAGTTCTCTGATGTATTATTCGGAACTCCGAAGCCACTTGATACAGAGGCAAACCTTGGTGTTATGAACGCAGAAAACGTAAACATCGTAGTACACGGACATGATCCGAGCCTTTCTGAGATGATCTGTGAAGTTGCAGACAGCAAAGAAATGATCGACTACGCAAAATCCATGGGTGCAAAAAGGAATCACCGTTTCCGGTGTATGCTGTACTTCAAACGAAGTAGCTATGCGTCGTGGTATTCCGATGGCTGGTAACTTCTTACAGCAGGAAAACGTGGTTCTGACAGGTGCCTGCGAAGCGATCGTTGTAGACGTTCAGTGTATCTTCCCGGCGTTAGGACCTCTGAGCAAATGTTTCCATACAAAATTCGTGACAACTTCTCCGATCGCTCAGATGCCAGATTCTGAATTTCATCCGATTTCAACGCTGAGACAGCAGGAGAAAATGCAAAAAGCAATCGTAAAGATGGCAATTGAGAACTTCAAGAACAGAAAACCTGAACTCGTATACATTCCGCAGCTGAAACAGAAAGCTACAGTTGGATATTCTCTGGAAGCAATTGTTAAGCTCTTGATGGTGTTACAAACTCTCAGGTTGATGAAACAGGAACAACCAAAACCTCTCCTTCTTGAGTGCATCACTTCTGGTGTTATCCGTGGTGCTGTTGCAATGGTTGGATGTAACAATCCGAAGATTAGACCTGACTCCGCTCATATTGAGCTGATGAAGAAATGTATTGCCAATGATATCGTTGATCATTGCTTCCGGATGTTCTGCACAGGCAGCTGCAAAAGCAGGTCTTATGGACAAAGCCGCAAAAGAGATCTTTGCGGTGCTGGTCTGAAACGTGTTTGCGAACTGGCAGACATCCCGCCGGTACTTCACATGGGCTCCTGTGTAGATATCAGCCGTATGATGATCCTTGCAGCTGAACTTGCCAAAGGATTCCAGGACTCAATCATTTCCCAGCTTCCTGTAGTTGGATGTGCTCCTGAGTGGATGTCTGAGAAAGCTGTTTCCATCGGAAACTACGTAGTAGCAACAGGTCTTGATACCTTCCTTGGCGTAGATCCATACGTATCCGGTTCCTCAGAGATGTGCTGAACTCCTTCCAGAGAGGAACAAGAAAATGGACAGGTGCTGCTTACACAGTAGAAATGATATCGAGAAATTAGGTTGATCTGATGATCGAAAGAATTGAAGAGAAGAGAACAGCATTAGGAATTGCTGATTTAAAGATGTAATAAAAGGTGGATGACATAAAATGAAAATAGCAGTTACAGGAAAAGGCGGCGTAGGCAAAACAACTTTTGCAGCAACGCTCGCGAGATTGTATGCAGATGAAGGAAAGACCGGTACTTGCAGCATGATGTGGATCCGGATGCAAATCTTGGCCTGCGCTGGGATTTGATGAAGAAACACTGGATTCTATCGTGCCGATCTCCAAAATGCGTAAGCTTGTGGAGGAACGTACAGGAGCCAACTGCAGGAATCAGTTTTATACACTGAACTAAAAAGGTAGACGATATTCCGGATAAATACGGAAAGGTCTGCAATGGCGTAAAGCTCCCTTGTCCTGGGAACCGTGGAAACAGGCGGCGGCGGATGTGTCTGCCCGGAACATGTAATGTTGAAAGAGAATCATCAGCAATCTTGTGTCACAGGGATGATGTGGTGATTCTGGATATGGAAGCCGGTCTGGAACATCTGGGCCGGGGCACCACGGAAAGCATGGATGAATTTATCGTAGTGATTGAACCAGGGGCAAGAAGTGTGCAGACCTACAAAAATGTCAAGCGACTTGCAAAGGATCTTGGGATTACCCAGGTTAAGGTTGTGGCAAACAAAGGTAAGGAATGAGGAGGATGAAGGAATTTATCCGTTCCAAGAATTCCGGCAGAAGACCTTCTTGGAATACTCCACTATAACACAGAGGTTATAGACGCTGACCGTCAGGGTAATTCCCTTTCTGATTTCACCAAGACGGTAAGGGCAGAAAACACAAAAATAAAAGAAAAGATTGATCAGAATTCAAGTCTTAAAAACAGGAGGTATTAACGTGACTTTATTTGATAGAGTATTCAGCGGAAACGATGCTGTATATGGTTTAACAGAGGGTGCTATCGATGGAGCAATCGCTAAATTTGGCGAAGACAAAGCTGTCAAGCTTCCCGAACACCGCTTACAGCCTTCCTTGTTACTATGCTGTAACAGGAACAAAAGTTACAACATTAAAAGAATTAAAAAGAAGCTCTTGGCGTTGTTAAAAACTCTGATGACAAGAGAAAAAAGATTAAATGATGCATTCATGTCAGGTGTTGCTACAGCACTCTGCGCAGAGTTCATCGAAGTTCTGAAATATATCGATGGTGCAACACCATACGAAGAACCATGCTATGGACATCTTGCAGATGCTGTGATCCGTGAGCTTGGTGTACCGCTTGTAACAGGAGATATCCCTGGTGTAGCTGTAATCCTCGGATCTGCTCCTTCCGTAGAAGAAGGTGTTGCTCTTGTTAAGAGCTATCAGGCACAGGGTATCCTGGTAACACTGGTTGGCGGAATCATCGACCAGGTTGCAGAGGCTGGAATGAACACAGGAGCAAATGTTCGTGTTATTCCTCTTGGACAAAGACGTTACCTCTGTTATCCACGTTGTATCCGTTGCACTTCGTGCAGCCTCTGATCTTCGGTAACGTAACACCTGGAGATGCAGGCACACTGATGAAATACACAATGGACCGTGTACCGGCATTTGTAAACGCATTCAAACCTCTGGATGACGTTGATCGTAGCTTGTGGTGCAGGTGCTATCGCACTTGGCTTCCCGGTAATCACAAACGAGACAGAGAATATCTTCCGTGTACCAAAGAGTCTTATCGTTCAGGAGATGTAAGCAAATTCAATGCTACATCCCTTGAAGCACGTGACATTAAGATCAAGATCACAAACATCGATATCCCGGTTGCATTCGCATCTGCATTCGAAGGTGAGATCATCCGTCGTAAAGACATGCAGGTTGAGTTCGATGGTTCCCGTGTAGACTGTGCAGAGCTTGTACATACCTGTGACGCTTCTGAGGTTGAGGATCACAAGATCACAGTTGTAGGACCGGAAGTTGACGAGATGGAAGGGAAGCAAGAACAGCATCGCATATGTTGTTAAGGTTGCAGGCAAGAACATGCAGCCAGACTTTTTGAGCCTGTTATCGAGCGTAAATTCCACAACTACATCAACTGCATCGAGGGTGTATACCACACAGGACAGAGAGATATGCAGCGTATCCGTATCAGCATTGATGCATTTAATGCAGGATTCCGCATCAAACATATCGGTGAGGTTCTTTACGCTTCTGTTAAGAACGAATTCGATGCAGTTGTTGATAAATGTGAAGTTGTTATCTATACAGATCCGGCAGAATGTACAAGAGTACGTCATGAGGTTGCAATCCCGATCTTTGAGAAACGTGATGAGCGTCTTGATACTCTGACAGATGAGTCTGTTGACGTATACTACAGCTGTATCCTCTGCCAGGCATTCTCTCCAAGCCACGTATGCGTAGTAACACCTGAGAGACTTGGTCTTTGCGGTGCTGTATCATGGCTGGATGCAAAAGCTACCCACGAGCTGGATCCAAACGGACCTTGCCAGGTAATTACAAAAGAAAGACCTATGATGAGAACCTTGGTGCTTACGAGGACGTTGATGAAGCAGTTCAGAAGTTCTCCCAGGGTGCTCTTGGAGCACGTTACCCTGTACTCCATCATGCAGGATCCTATGACCTCCTGCGGATGCTTCGAGTGTATCTGCGGTATCGAGCCATTCTCCAATGGTGTTGTTATCGCTAACCGTGAGTATGCAGGCATGACACCTCTTGGAATGACATTCTCAGAAATGGCATCCATGACAGGCGGTGGAGTTCAGACTCCTGGATTCATGGGACATGGAAAACACTTTCATCTCCTCCAAGAAATTTATGAAGGCTGAGGGCGGTATCGAACGTATCGTATGGATGCCGAAAGAATTAAAAAGAGTTCATTAAGAGAAACTGAATGCTACTGCAAAAAGAACTTTTACGGAATCGACAACTTCACAGATATGATCGGTGACGAGACTGTTGCTACAGATCCTGAGGCACTGGTAGAGTTCCTTACAGAGAAAGGACATCCGGCACTTTGACTTGATCCGATGATGTAATTTATTTAGCAGCTCCTGCTGCAAAGCAAAGATAATTTCCAGAGCCCGTCTGTAGCGGCGGGCTCCGGGATTAACTGTTTTGGCAGGAATACTGATTTTTTGATTTCGCTGCGGAGGGCGAATATAAAGTGATCATTTTTATTGCGGAATGAAATGATTCTGTATCTGATAATTTATTTAGCAAAAATTCATGGTGTCTGAGGAGGCAGAGCCTTACATGGTTTGTGATAGAAGATTAACAGAAAAGGAGATGCAGAAAATTGTTAATTAACAGAATTTTCAGCGGAAATGATGCAGTATACGGTCTGACAGAAAAAGCCGTAAACGATGCTGTACAGACAGCATGGTGCAGATAAGGCAGTGGGATTTCCACACACAGCATATTGTCTTCCATGCTATTATGCAGTAACCGGTGTGAAGATCAAAACACTTGGAGAACTGCAGGCAGCTCTTGGCGTCGTAAAATCTCTTATGACAAGGGAGCATGCTCTGGATGATGCTCTTATGTCAGGTGTAGCAACAGCCCTCTGTGCGGAATTTATTGAAGCACTGAAGTATCTTGATGGGGCAGAACCCTATCAGGAGCCTTGTTATGGCCATCTTGCAGATTCCATTATCCGTGAGCTTGGTGTACCGCTTGTAACAGGAGCTATCCCTGGTGTGGCTGTTATTCTTGGAAGTGCACCGACTGCACAGGAAGGTGTTGACCTGATTAAGAGCTATCAGGCACAGGGTATCTTGGTAACACTGGTTGGCGGTATTATTGACCAGGCACAGGAGCTTGGTCTTAAGATGGGCTATAATTTTACGAATTGTTCCTTTGGGAAAAGACGTAACATCTGTTATCCACGTTGTATCTGTTGCACTTCGTGCAGCACTGATCTTCGGCAATGTAACACCTGGCGATGCAGCAAGCCTTCTTACATACACCAAAGACAGGGTTCCGGCATTTGTAAATGCTTTCAAAGCCTGTTGATGATGTAGTTCTTGCAGCAGGTGCAGGTGCTATCAAGCTTGGATTCCCGGTTATCTCCAATGAGGATGAGAACATTGTGGAAGTACCAGGCGCGTTGATCGCATGCCCCAGGAACGTTGCTGATTTTAATAAGGTTTCCCTGGAAGCCAGAGGAATCAAGATCAAGATTACAAAGGTGGATATTCCGGTTGCATTTGCGTCCGCTTTTGAAGGGTGAGATCATTCGTCGTAAAGATATGCGTGTGGAATTTGACGGTTCCCGTGTGGACTGCGTAGAGCTTGTGCAGACTAAGGAAATGAACGAGGTCGAGGATCACAAGATCACTGTCGTAGGTCCGGAGGTCGATAGCTTTGAACCTGGAAGCAAGCACAGCCTTGCGTATGTGGTAGAAGTAGCAGGTAAGAAGATGCAGCCGGATTTTTGAACCGGTTATCGAGCGTAAATTCCACAATTATATAAACTGCATTGAAGGTGTATACCATACAGGACAAAGGGATATGTTCCGTATCCGTATCAGCAATGACGCATTTGCAAGCTGGCTTCAGAGCCAGACATTTTGGCGAGGTTCTTTACACACAGGTCAAAAAGAATGAATTTGAAGCGGTTGTAGATAAGTGTCAGGTAACCGTTTACACGGACCCTGCTGAGTGTACCAGAATCCGTCACGAAGTAGCAATTCCTACTTTCGACAAACGTGATGCCCGTCTGGAGACTCTCACGGATGAGTCTGTAGACGTTTATTACAGCTGTATCCTGTGTCAGGCATTTTTCTCCGTCACATGTCTGCGTAGTAACACCGGAGAGACTTGGACTTTGCGGAGCCGTTTCATGGCTTGATGCAAAAGCCACAAATGAGCTGGATCCAAACGGCCCATGTCAGATCATCACCAAGGAGCGCCCGATTGATGTAAATCTGGGCTCTTACGAGGATGTTGATGAAGCAGTAAAGAAATATTCCCAGGGTGCTCTGGAGCATGTTACTCTGTACTCCATCATGCAGGATCCTATGACTTCCTGCGGATGCTTTGAGTGTATCTGCGGTATCGAGCCATTTCTCCAATGGCGTGGTTATCGCAAACCGTGAGTATGCAGGCATGACACCTCTTGGAATGACGTTCTCCGAGATGGCTTCCATGACCGGAGGCGGTGTTCAGACACCAGGATTCATGGGACATGGTAAACACTTTATTTCATCCAAGAAATTCATGAAGGCAGAAGGCGGTATTGAACGTATCGTATGGATGCCGAAGGAATTAAAAGAGACCGTGGCAGAACGTCTGAACAAAGACAGCAAAGGAACTGTATGGTATTGACAACTTTACTGATATGGTCGGTGATGAGACAGTTGCCACAGATCCGGAAGTTCTTGTTGCATTTTTAACAGAACATAATCATCCTGCATTGTCAATGGATCCGATGATGTAGTATAATGGTTCTGTATATTTTTTACAAATTTTTAAGGAGGCTTTAAGAAATGCCATTTAATCAGAAACCACAGAAGTTCAACGCAAAGATCAACACTGTTACGGTTGGAACTGGCGATAAAGCGGTTACTATTGGAGGAAATTCCACATTTCCTTTCTACACATTTGATGCACCAACAGAGAACAGCCCAAAAATCGGTGTAGAGATCACTGATATGGGACTGGATGACTTTGCACTGGAAGGAATCAAAGCATATTATGAAGGATGCACCACTATGGCTGAGATCGCTAAAAAAGCAGCAGCTATGGAAGGTGGAGATTTCGTTGTACTCAACCTGGAAGGCGGAGATCCAAACGGAGTAAACAAATCTACAGATGAACTTATCGCAGTTGTGAAAGAAGTTGCAGATGCAATTGATGCACCATTAGTAGTTGAAGGATGCAAGAATGTGGAGAAGGATGCGGAACTTCTTCCGAAGGTTGCAGAAGCACTTCAGGGCAGAAACGTAATCGTTATTCTGTCCGAAAAAGAAGAAAACTACAAAGCAATCGGTGCAGCAGCAGGACTTGCTTACGATCAGATCGTAGGTGCAGAATCTGCCGTAGATATCAACCTTGCTAAACAGCTTAACGTTGTTACTACTCAGTTGGCGTTAACGCACAGAAGATCGTTATGAACATCGGTAGTGCTAGCTGCTGGTTACGGTTATGAGTACGTAGTTTCCACTATGGACCGTATCAAAGGTGCAGCATTATCCCAGAACGATAATATGCTGCAGATGCCTATTATTACACCGGTATCTTCTGAGACATGGGGCGTAAAAGAATCAGTTGCTACTGAAGGGCTGATATGCCTGAATGGGGATCAGAAGAAGAGCGTGGAATCGATATGGAAGTTATGACAGCTGCTGCTGACCTTGCAGCCGGATTCTGATGCCGTAATCTTAAGACATCCGGAAGCTGTTAAGACAATTTCGCCAAACTGATCAAAGCACTTGCGTAAGGAATAATAGGAGGAAAAATAGCTATGGCACTGAATGGTATTCAGATTTTAAATTAACACCAAAGAAAAACTGTAAGGAATGTGGATGTCCGACATGTATGGCTTTCTCTATGAAGGTTGCACAGGGCGCTATGAAAGATTGAGCAGTGTCCACATATGTCTGAGGAAGCATTAGCCTCTTTCCGAGGCAACTGCTCCGCCAATGAAGACGATCAAGATTGGTACTGGCGATGCAGAGTTACCCTCGGAGGAGAGACCGTTCTGTTCAGACACGAAAAACATTCGTAAGCAAAACCGAGATACGCTGTATCTCTTTGCACATGCATGGATGATGCATACTGTAGATGCGAAGCTGGCTGAGATCCCGAAGGTTGATTACGACCGTATCGGTGAAAGAATGTACGTAGAACTTGTATACGTGAACTGCGATGCAGAAGGCCAGATGCTGCCAAATACACAGCACTTGTAGAAAAAGCAAGGCCTTGGAAGAACTTTCGTTCTTGACTGCAAGATCCAGAAATCGCAAAAGCAGCCCTTGCAGTATGTAAAGATGGCAAACCGGTATTTAACGGTGCAGATGCTTCTAACTATGAAGCTATGAATGCTGTTGCTACAGCAGCAGGTGTTGTACTTGGTGTATCTGGCAAAGATCTTAATGAGTTATATGATACTACAGCAGCAATTGAGAAGCTTGGAAACAAGAATCTGGTACTTGATGTAACAGGCACTGACATCAAAGAAACCTTTGCAAACACTGTACAGGTACGTCGTGCAGCTCTGAAGGATCAGGACAGAACATTCGGTTATCCATCCATCGTAAACCTTGCAAAGATCGCTGGTGGTGATTATCATCTTCAGGCAGGTCTGGCATCTATATTTACAATGAAATATGGTTCCATCATCGTTATGGAGCGATGACCTATGCAGAAGCACTTCCTCTGTTTGGTCTTCGTCAGAACGTTTCACAGACCCGCAGAAGCCGATGAAAGTAGAGCCGGGTATCTACCCATCAACGGTGCAGACGAGAACTCCCTCGTTGTTACAACCGTAGACTTCGCTCTTACATACTTCGTAGTTTCCGGAGAGCTGGAACGTTCCGGTGTTCCGCTTAACCTGGTTATCAACGATGCAGGCGGACTTTCCGTACTGACATCCTGGGCTGCTGGTAAATTCTCCAGCACCAGCATTTCTGAGTACATTAAAGAAAAGTTGAGCCGAAGGTTAAATGCCAGACGTCTTGGTTATCCCAGGTAAAGGTAGCAGTCCTGAAGGGTGATCTGGAAGCTAAAACTTCCTGGATGGGAGATTATTGTAGGACCTAGAGAAGCAGTTCAGCTTGTGAAATTCTTAAAGGATCTGCAGGAATAATTGATTTAAAAGCATCAGGCTAAAGGGGCATTTATAAAACTATAAAAAAGGAGAACACAGGTATGGCAAAATTTGTTACAATTGGAGAGAGACTTTCAACAACAGCACCATCAGTAAATAAAGCATTCACAGAAAGAGATCCTGAGCAGATCCTAACAAAAGAGCAAAACAGCAGCTTGACGCCGGTGCTACATATCTTGATGTAAACATCGGACCAGCTGAGAACGATGGAGAAACCTGATGAAATGGGCTGTAGAACTTCTGCAGGGCAACTTCGACAATGTTCCGCTGGCACTGGATACTTCCAACGTTGCAGCAATTGAGGCTGGTATTTCCGTATACAACCGTTCCAAAGGAAAACCAATCGTAAACTCTGCTGATGCGGCTGGAAGAATTGAGAATATTGACGTTGCAGCAGCTAACGATGCAATCGTTATCGCACTTTGCAATGGTGAAGGTATCGCAAAAGACAATGACGAACGTATGATGTACTGCAGACATGCTGGAAAGAGGCATGGAGCATGGTATGGACGTTGACAAGTGATCTCTGGTTTGACCCGCTGTTCCTGGTTGTTAAAGGAATGCAGGACAAACAGATGGAAGTTCTGGAGGCAATCAAGATGTTCTCCGATATGGGACTGAATTCACAGGCGGTCTGTCCAACAACAGTAACGGTATGCCGAAGAATATCCGTCCGATTATGGACTCCGCTATGGTTGCAATGGCTATGATGAATGGTCTTACCTCAGCGATCGTTAACCCTAACGATCTTCGTCTGATGGAAACTATCAAATCCTGTGACGTCATTCAAAGGTAACTACCTGTATGCAGATTCCTATCTGGAAATCTAATCAGTCTGACTTTTTATATGAACAGGGCTGTAAAGAAAAAAGGGGCTGGAGGCTTGGGCCTTCAGTCCCTTTTTTTTAACAGTCTTAAAATTCCGTGTGCCACAGGTGTGGACAGATATTCACAAGGCGAGAAAGGTGGTTGCCGCATGTTTAAGGTGACATTTTCTTTTGAAAATGGCAGTGTGGTAGAAGCATTTGCCAATGCGGGGGATAATCTACTCGAGTTGCACGTGGCGCAAACGTTGCAATCGACGCTCCGTGTTCCGGTAATGGAGCCTGCGGAAAGTGTCGGGTACAGTTTAAAGGCGGAGAAGTGGACAGCAAGAAAACCTTCATATCAGTGATGAGGAATTTGGAAGGGATGGCGTCTTGCCTGCATGAGCAAGATCAGTGCGTGACGTGGAAGTACTGGTGCCGGATATCGCTTCTGCATACAAGAGCAGAATGAAAGTGGCAGATTTAAGTTCCAAAGAAGAAATTGCAATTTTTTGAAAAAGCAAAAGAGAGGTTGAATGACCGGAATTCAGTTAAGAAATAGTCTGGAAGTTGTAGAACTCCAGATGACTGAACCAACACTGGATGATACCATGCCGGATGTTGAGAGACTGACAAGGGCACTTAAAGAAATTTATGAATCTGAAAAGAACCGGTTCGATTCCGTATGCTGTTCCTCGTAAACTGCCGGATGTATTCCGAGCAGCGAAATTTTCGGTAAAATGTGTTGTTCGTGTTACACCGATGATATGTTTGTGTATGACATATTTTGACAGCAAAGAAGATGTTATCATGGGCGGTCTGGCAGTGGATATCGGTACAACGACAGTTTCTGCTGTGATCATTAATATGGCAAATGGCGAGATCCTGGCAAAAGTTCTGCCGGAAACGGACAGATCCGTTTTGGTGCAGATGTTATCAACCGTATCATTGAACGACCAAACCGGGCGGAAAGAAGAAACTGCAGGATGCCGTGATCAAAGAGACGATCAATCCGATGATCCACAGATGTGCAAAAGTGCCAAATTCCAGCCAGCCATATCTACAGGATGTGTGTGGCATCCAATACAACGATGAATCATCTGTTTGTGGGATCAATGCAGACCGTTCGTACAGAGCCGTATATTCCGGCATTCTTTTAAACAAATTCCATTTTGCATCTGATGTGGGAATTGAAATCAATAAAGACGCGCATATCATCATTGCGCCGAATATCGGAAGCTATGTAGGTGGAGATATCACTGCCAGGAACTTTGGTGAGCCATGATCTGGAACAGACCGGAGTTTTCTTTGTTTATCGACCTTGGTACCAACGGAGAGCTTGTATTTGGAAACTCTGACTTTATGATGAGCTGTGCATGTTCTGCAGGTCCGGCCTTTGAGGGTGGTGATATCAGCTGTGGTATGCGTGCAACAGACGGTGCCATCGAGGCATGTACCATTGACAAGGAAACTATGGAACCAACTTACAAAGTAGTAGGAGATCCGGGAACCAAGCCGGTCGGACTTTGCGGTTCCGGAATCATTGATGTGATCAGTGAGCTTTTTATGACTGGAATCATCAACCCTAAGGGCAAATTTGTCCGCGAGGGGGAGAGAATCCGTCATGATAAATATGGAATGGGCAGCTATGTGATCGCATTTGAGGAAGAGGCAGGATCTGTAAAAGATGTTGAGATCACAGAAGTAGACATCGACAACTTTATCCGCGCCAAGGGCGCAATCTTCTCTGCTATCAGAACCATGATTAACGTCTTGGATTTTGATGTGAGCATGATCGATGACGTATACGTTGCCGGCGGTATCGGAAGCGGAATCAACATGCAGAATGCCGTTACCATCGGTATGTTTCCGGATATCCCGCTGAGAAATTCCACTACATCGGAAATTCTTCCCTGACTGGCGCCTACCTGATGCTTCTTTCTACAGCAGCAGAGAAGAAGACCTATGAGCTTGCTGCAAACATGACATATATGGAACTTTCTACAGTACCGATCTATATGGATGAATTTGTAGGTGCATGTTTTATTCCTCATACAGATACCGGAATGTTCCCGGACGTAATGAAAGATTTACAGAACAGGAAGTAATTACAAAAATGCCATTTACCATTGATGATTTAAACTATGATAAAGACAGCAAGGAGAGAATGCCCTGGGAGCATTATCTGAGCAGTATGCAAAGCTGATCCGAAGAAATCGCATCCAGACTTTCCATTCCATATGATGAGGAGAAAGAAATTTACTTTTGACTTTCCTGGGCTCTGAATATAAGATCACATATCCGGATTTTCAGGTAAAAAGCCATGTGGCAGATGAGAAGAAATGTTATCCTCTTGAGGATATGATCTATGCAAAGATCCTTACCATCCGTTTTCTGTTAAATGGTTCCGCCTCCTGTGGGAACCGGCAAATTTAAAACTTACCGGGAAATGCCATGGGGAGAAGCTTACCTGCGACAGTTTGACGGACGGTGTATCAAACGGCTTGCATTTACCTATGGAAACAGACTGGATGATTTTAAGGCTTGTAATGGATCATATGAAATGCAACCGGTGAAATTCGGAGATTGGCATATGAGCTTTCCATTTATCCCGGATATCAGATCCAGATGATCCTGTGGGAGGGGATGATGAATTCCCCACCGTCCTCCCAGATCCTGTTTTCCGACAATTTCCCGGTATCTTTTGCTGGGAAGATATGGCAGTAATGGGAGATGTGATCATCTTTGAAGGCTTTTTGAAAGCAGCGAAAGAGCTAAGGTGATTGTAAAACAGATTGAAATTTAACCGAGATTTAAAGGCAAATGCATGACCTGTATATTTTTGATTAAAACGGACTGGAATTTGTTTGAGCCTGGATCCGTTTTGATAAATCCAAATTAGCGGAGGCGTCAAAAGCGGTGACGTAAAAAGGAGGTAATACAATGGGGATACAAGAGTGACATTGAAATCGCACAGGAATGCGAAATGCTTCCAATTACTCAGATTGCAGAAAAAGCAGGAATTGATGACAAATACCTGGAGCAGTACGGAAAGTACAAAGGCAAAAAAAACAACTACAACTGTAGGTCTTGCTGATGCAATGCAGAAACTTGGAAAGAACGTTATGGTTGCACTTCGTGAGCCATCCCTTGGACCGGTATTCGGTGTTAAAGGGCGGCGCAGCAGGCGGCGGATATGCACAGGTTGTTCCTATGGAGGATATCAACCTTCACTTCACGGGTGACTTCCATGCGATTGGCGCAGCTAACAACCTTCTGGCAGCAATGATCGACAACCATATTTTCCAGGGCAATGAGCTGAACATCGATCCAAGAAAGATCACCTGGAGAAGATGCGTGGATATGAATGACCGTCAGCTGCGTTTTGTCGTAGATGGACTTGGCGGAAAGAACAAACGGAATGCCTCGTGAAGACGGATATGACATCACAGTTGCATCTGAGATCATGGCAGTTCTCTGTCTTGCAAGCGACATCACAGACCTGAAAGAAAGACTTGGCAAAGAATCATCATTGGTTATACATATGGAAAACCATCAGAGCAGAAACCGGTAACAGCTGGTGATCTTCATGCAGAGGGGTGCTATGACAGCACTTCTGAAGGATGCCCTGAAACCGAACCTTGTTCAGACTCTTGAGCATGTTCCTGCAATCGTTCACGGCGGACCATTTCGCAAACATCGCTCACGGATGCAACTCTGTAACCGCTACCAAGATGGCTATGAAGCTCGCTGATTATGCGATTACAGAAGCCGGCTTTGGTGCTGACCTTGGTGCTGAGAAATTCCTTGACATCAAAGTGCCGTATGGCTGGCCTGAAACCAAATGCAGTTGTAATCGTTGCTACTGTCCGTGCTCTTAAATATAACGGCGGCGTTCCGAAGGCTGATCTTAATAATGAGAATCTGGAAGCTCTGGAAAAGGTCTTCCGAACCTGCTGAAACATGTAAGCAATATCAAAAACGTTTACAAGCTTCCATGTGTGGTTGCTATCAACGCATTCCCGACCGACACAAAAGCAGAGCTTGATCTTGTGGAAGCAAAATGTCAAAGAGCTTGGCGTTAACGTTGCTCTTTCTGAAGTATGGGCAAAAGGCGGCGAAGGTGGAAAGAAATTAGCAGAAGGAAGTGCATCCGTCTGGTTGAAGAGCCAAACGACTTCACATATTCCTATGAGCTTGAAGGTTCTATCGAGGACAAGCTGAACCAGATCGTTCAGAAGGTTTACGGTGGAAAGAAGCGTAGTTCTTACAGCCAACGCACAGAAACAGGCAAAACAGCTGGAAGCTCTTGGCTTTGGAAACTGTCCGATCTGTATTGCAAAAACACAGTACAGCTTAACGGATGACCAGACAAAACTGGGCGCTCCAAAAGATTTTGAGGTAACCGTTCGCAACCTGAAAATTTCTGCTGGTGCAGGCTTCATTGTAGCTCTTACAGGAGAGATCATGACTATGCCAGGTCTTCCAAAGGTTCCGGCTGCTGAGAAAATCGACGTAGACGAGAAACAGGCAAGATCACAGGACTGTTCTAAACCCCGGTTCCGAACAGGCGGCGGAGCCCGTGCATCTTGGTAGGCCCACGCTACGCGTGCAGGCTAAAAAACATGGTAGGAAGCCTTCCCGCCTGGGTAGCCTGGAGATGATGAGGAAGAAGTGCTGGATGCACTGTGCGTATCAGCACCAGAAAGCGATTTTCCTTCGGGCGTAGCCAGGAAGGGAGATCAGAACGGTTTTGGCTCCTTTCGCAGTTCCAAATGCAAATATGTGAAAAAAATTGAACTGAAATCGAGAAAAAGACCCTCTTTTTGGCACTTTTTCGTATTTTACAAATGCCTGGTTCAGCCCTTGCGGTGATCAGTGATGCAGGCGTAGGCGCCGTATTCTCAAAGCAAAAGGCTCCGCAAAGACTTCCTTCGTCTGATTAGGAAGGAGCCAGCCTGAATGTATATATCAACACAAAATCCATGAAAAACAGAGAATATGCAGAAGAACTGAACGCAAAAAGCAGATGCTATGTTGAAAAATATTGCCGATCAGTGCAGATGAGATTTTTGCAAGTGTTCTTGAAGACTGAAATAATACAAAAAATAAGCAGAACATTAAAAATGGCAAAATGCTTGAGAAGTTATTGAGCGTATCAAAAAGGCAAAGGCAGAGCACTGAATGAAAGATCAAAAGACAAAAGGCGTAAACCCGACACTTTGAATCATCCGTGTAAGTGAGAAATGAAAAGCGATATTTCCTATGAGAGAGGAGCAACCAAACGCTGCGAGACTCTTGGAATGCATGTGAGAATATCTTCTTCCGGGAGATGTGACTCAGGAAGAGCTCCTTGCAACCATCGATAAGGTAAACAAGGATGACAACATCCACGGCGTTCTTCTGTTCCGTCCGCTTCCGAAACATCTGGAATCAGGCAGTGATCGAAATGCACTTGCGCAGAAAAAGACGTTGACTGCATGACAGATCTTTCCATGTCCGGCGTATTCACCGGCAAAAAATCGGTTTCCCACCATGTACACCACAGGCCTGTATGGAAATTCTTGATCATTACGGAATCGATTGCACAGGAAAAAAGCCGTTGTAATCGGAAGAAGCCTTGTTGTTGGAAACCTGCAGCCATGATGCTGGTTAAGAAAAAACTGTTCACTGGTAACATTCCGCGAGGTGTTTTTTGTGAACAAAGTTCACAGAAAACCCGAGACTTGCGGCGCGAAATCATGCAGCATACAACGGATGACATGCTTTTACAGTAGAGACGGTATCCTGTCTTGGTGCATGCGGACTCGCACCGACACTTACCGTAAATGACGAAGTACATCCGAAGATGACACCTGAAAAGGCAATTGAGCTTTTGAATGAATTGAGAGGTGAGAAGGTATGAGTATTGTGAGTAAAGATGATCTGCTCAGGAAGCAGGCCGAAGTAAAAAATACCCTGGAATCTTTTACCTGTCGTATACTTGTCTGTTCAGGTACCGGATGTATTGCCTCCGGTGCACAGAAGATTTACGATGAGATGGTGAGACTCTGTGAGAATCTTGACTGGGTAAGCATCGAGATGAAGAAGGACGTGCCGCATGTTGGTATCGTCAAGACAGGCTGCCAGGGCTTATGCGAACTTGGACCTCTGATGAAGATTGAACCGTATGATTACCAGTATGTACATGTACAGGTAGAGGACTGTCAAGGAGATCGTAGAGCGCACTGTAATGGAAGGAGAACCGGTTACCCGTCTGTTTTACCGTGACCATGATACAGTCTGTCCATCATCCGTCAGACATTCCGTTTCCTGAATCAGCAGACCAGGATCGTTCTGGAAAACTGCGGAAATATCAACGCAGAATCCATTGATGAATATATCGCAGTAGGCGGCTTCCAGGCTATGGCCAAAGCCTTCAGAGATATGACTCCACAGGATGTCATCGATGAAGTGACCAAATCCGGACTTCGCGGACGTGGCGGCGCTGGTTTCCCAGCCGGCAAGAAATGGTCTCAGGTTGCACGCCAGAAAGAAAAAGTACGCTACGTAGTATGTAACGGTGATGAAGGTGACCCGGGTGCATTTATGGATGGTTCCGTAATGGAAGGTGATCCATACAAGATGATCGAAGGTATGACCATCGCCGCATATGCAGTAGGTGCTGAGAACGGATACATATATGTGCGTGCAGAGTATCCGCTGTCCGTCAAACGACTTCATATGGCGATCGAGCAGGCAGAGGCTTATGGACTCCTCGGCGATAACATCCTCGGTTCGGTGTAAACTTCCATTTACATATCAACCGTGGAGCCGGTGCTTTCGTATGCGGTGAAGGGCTCTGCCCTTACCTCCTCCATTGAAGGCAAACGAGGCATGCCACGTGTCAAACCACCTCGTACTGTAGAGAAGGGACTTTGGGAGAAACCAACTGTCCTCAATAACGTAGAAACTTATGCCAACGTTCCGAAGATCATCCTTCAGGGTGCTGACTGGTTCCATACCATCGGAACAGAGGGAAGCCCGGGAACCAAGACCTTCTCACTGACAGGATCCATTGAGAATACCGGTCTTATCGAAGTTCCTATGGGAACCAGCCTCCGTCATATCATTTACGACATCGGCGGCGGTCTCAAGAGCGGCGCTGCATTCAAGGGCGTACAGATCGGTGGACCATCCGGTGGATGTCTTATCGAAGGATCAGCTGGACCGTCCTCTTGATTTTGATTCTGTCAAAAATCTTTGGATGCCATCATGGGCTCCGGCGGACTGGTTGTTATGGACGAGAATACCTGTATGGTTGAGGTTGCCCGTTTCTTTATGAGCTTCACCCAGCGTGAGAGTTGTGGAAAATGCGTACCGTGCCGTGAGGGAACCAAGCGTATGCTCGAGATCCTCGAGCAGATCGTAGACGGCAAAGGTGAGATGTCCGATCTCGATGAACTGGAAGAGCTTGCGAATATGGTTCAGAATATGGCTCTGTGCGGACTTGGCAAGAGTGCACCCCTTCCGGTTCTCAGTACCATCAAGCGTTTCCGCGAGGAGTATGAGGAGCATATCCGCGATAAGAAATGCCGTGCAAAAGTCTGTACAGCACTTCGTAAATTCCACATTAATCCGGAATTCTGTATTGGCTGCGGTAAGTGCGCAAAGAACTGCCCGGCAGGTGCGATCAGCGGAAAGATCAAATCCCCATATCACATCAACAACGATGCATGTATCAAGTGTGGTGCATGTAAAGAAAACTGTAACTTTGATGCGGTTTATGTGGAAGCATAGGAAGGAGGGCTGAATTATGGGTACAATGACAATTGACGGTAGAAAGGTAGAATTTACCGATGAAAAAATGTCCTGTCTGTCATCCGCAAGGCAGGGATTGATATTCCGACACTGTGCTACCATTCAGAGCTCTCTACATTTGGAGCATGCCGTTTATGTACAGTAGAGGACGACAGAGGCAAGAACATTTGCTTCCTGTTCAGAAGAACCAAGAGATGGTATGGTTATTTATACAAATACCGAAAAATTAAAAAAATATCGTAAACTGATCGTGGAACTGCTTCTTGCAGCACATTGCCGTGACTGTACAACCTGTATTAAAGAGCGGGTGAGTGCGTTCTCCAGGAACTGGCTCACCGTCTCGGCGTAGAAATATCCGTTTCCAGAACACCAGAGAGCAGCATGAACTGGATTGTCAGTTCTCCATCTATCGTTCGCGATCCGAATAAATGTATCCTCTGCGGAAACTGTGTACGTGCCTGCGAGGAAATCCAGGGAATCGGTGCACTTGAATTTTGCTTTCCGTGGAACAGAAGCCATGGTTATGCCGGCATTTAACAAAAAGATTGCCGAGACACAGTGCGTAAACTGCGGACAGTGCCGTGCTTTCTGTCCGACAGGTGCTATTTCCATTCATACTAATATGGACAAAGTATTTGGGAAGCACTGGCAGATCCGGATGTACGGGTGGTTGCACAGATTGCTCCTGCAGTACGTGTTGCTGTGGGAGATCACTATGGACTCCAGAAGGGCCGCAGTGTAATGGGCAAGATCGTCAATGCACTTCATCGAATGGGATTTGACGAAGTTTATGATACTACTTTCAGTGCTGACCTTACCATCATGGAAGAAAGTGCAGAATTCCTTAACCGCATCGAAAAAGGCGAGAAACTTGCCTCTTCTTACTTCCTGCTGTCCTGCATGGGTGAAGTTTATTACTGACCAGTACAAGGATTATATTCCGAACATTTCTACCTGCCGTTCCCCACAGGGAATGATGTCTGCGGTAATCAAGGAGTACTTCCGTGACCCTGAAAATGCCAAAGGCAAAAAAAGACTGTTATGGTTTCCATCATGCCATGTACAGCCAAGAAGGCAGAAGCAGCTCGTCCGAACAGCTTACACATGGTGAGAAAGATACCGATATCGTTATTACAACGACAGAACTTCTCCGCATGATCGATAACTTTGGTCTTGATTTTGCAACACTGGATCCAGAAGCATGCGATATGCCGTTCGGATTCGGTTCCGGTGGCGGCGTTATCTTTGGTGTTACCGGCGGTGTTACCGAGGCTGTTCTCCGTCGACTTACTCCAGATCACAGCAAAGAAACCATGCGAGAGATCGCAGAGTGCGGTGTCCGTGGAGATGAAGGCATCAAAGAATTCTCCGTACCATACAAGGGCATGGAGATTAAGATCTGTGTGTAGCCAGCGGACTTGCCAATGCAAGGATCGTTATGGACCGTGTAAAGAACGGCGAAGCAGAATACCATCTGATCGAAGTCATGGCATGCCGCCGCGGATGTATCATGGGTGGCGGTCAGCCGACAAGATCCGGCGACAGAACCAAGGCAGCCAGAGCAAGAGGTCTGTACAATGCTGACAACACCATGATCATCAAGAAATCCGATGAAAACCCGATGGTACTTGAACTTTATCAGGGACTTCTCAAAGGCAGAGAGCACGAACTGCTCCATAATGAGTTTTATTGAACAGAATAATTTCATAAAAAACCCCTCCTGCATACATTATAACGATACATGGGATTGTGCGAATTTATGCAGGGGGGGCTTTTTTTTATGGAAAATTTTCAGATTTACCGGGATATTCAGGCTCGTACCGGTGGGGATATATACATAGGCGTTGTCGGACCGGTGCGTACAGGAAAATCCACGTTTATCCGAAGATTTATGGAGCTTATGGCACTTCCTGCGATGGAACCAGACAAACAGGCAGAAGTGCGGGATCAGCTTCCCTTAAGCGGTTCCGGGAAACTCATCACCACCGTAGAACCCAAATTTATTCCGAAAGAAGCAGTTCCCGTCACCCTCGGTGAAGACCAGAAGGTGAGGATAAAACTGATCGACTGTGTTGGTTTCCTCGTAAAGGATGCCTCTGGACACATTGAAGAGGGAAGAGAACGGATGGTCAGGACTCCGTGGTTTACGAAAAATCTATTCCCTTCCACGAAGCAGCACAGGTTGGCACCGTAAAGTGATTCCAGAGCACGCGACCATTGGGCTTGTGGTCACTACAGACGGAAGCTTCGGCGAAATCCCGAGGCAGAATTTTGCCGAGGCGGAGAGCCTCACAGTAAATGAACTGAAAAAACAGGGAAAACCATTCCTGATCCTTGTCAACTCCCAGACACCATATAAAGGAAGAAACACAAAAGCTCTGCCGCAGGCTGTGGGATAAGTCTTTGGCGTAACCACGATCGCTGCAAACTGCGAACAGCTTCGGAAAGAAGATGTTACAAGAATCCTGGAAAACATTCTCTATGAATTTCCGGTCAGTGAGATTCAGTTCTACATTCCAAAATGGGTGGAAATGCTCTCCCTGAGCACGAACTGAAAGCCCAGATCCTCATCCAGATCAGAGAACATATGCAAAAAGCATGGGGCATATCCGTGATATCACAAAAGGACTCCATACAGCTCAAGGACCATATGTCCAGGAAACCCTTCTCGATCAGATCGACCTCTCCAGCGGCATTATCCGCATCCGGGTTCAGGTTCGGACGAATTTTATTACAAGATCTTAAGCGAAATGAGCGGCATCACTATGGAAAGCGAATACGACCTGATCCACACCATGAAAGAACTGACCAATATGAAAGAACAGTATGTCAAGGTCAGGGGATGCACTTTGAAGCCGTCCGCTCGACCGGCTACGGGTCGTCGTCCCGGAACTCTCCGAGATCCAGATCGAAGACCCGACCGTCATCCGCCAGGGTAACAAATTCGGCGTAAAATCCGCTCCAAGAGCCCGTCCATCCACATGATCAAGGCAAACATCGAAACCGAGATCGCCCCCATCGTCGGAACCGAGCAGCAGGCCAACGACCTCATCAGTACATCGGCGAGAGTAGCCAGCGCGGAAAGCATCTGGGGAAACCAACATCTTCGGCAAATCCATCGAACAGCTCGTCCAGGACGGCATCAGTAGCAAGATTTCCACCATCGGCGAAGAAAGCCAGACAAAGCTTCCAGGACACCATGCAGAAAATCGTCAACGACAGCAATATTTCGCGTGCAAAAAAGGCAGGTCCACCGTTTTTGCAGCTGCAATTTAGCGGTGGATCGTTTACATGGAAAATTTATGTCCCGTGGATGCTCTTTTTCCACTGGGAAGAAATTCAATCTGTTCCTGGTCGGAAAGCTGCTGGGAATACGGATCGTTTCCGCAGCCAGACAGCAGAAAAAGTATCAAAACCTGTAATGCAAAAACAAATGATAAGTAATATCATACAATCCCTCCTTTTTGCCCCTGAGAGTAGTATTTGCAAATAATATCAATTTATACATTTTATGTCAGGAAAAAAGAAAGATTGTATTTTATTTTTAAATAATGAAAGTTAAGCCTGCTTCTTAGCGAGGAAGGACGTAAATGCCATGTGGCGGTCCATCCAGTCCCCCTGCGATGCCCAATCCTTTTCCCATGGTGAAAGCGGCGGCTACCGTACCAACGCCAAGTCGCTTTGATATGTCAAGACCGATTCCGGTAAGAAGGGCAGTGACAGCCAGACAAATGACGTCAAAGCTGATCTTGATCTTCGGGTAGGTGATGGAAGTGATCTGGGACAGCTCTCTTGGAAAAAAGGTCTGTAGGCACGATTGGCATCTGGCAGCGGTTGGAAAGTGCGATCCCGATGCAGATCAGTATGTAGCTTGCCACAAAGTAAAGCACGCGCCAGCCGATGGCGGTAGGCAGAACATTGATCCACATTTCAAATTGCACATCCAGCAGCTCACCGAACACAAATCCGACCACGAAGCTGAACAGGTACTGAGGAACAAATTTTTTGCGCAGGATCATCAGTGTCAGCACCAGAAGTCCCTGGAAAATATAGGTCCAGGTGCCAAGTGTGACTGCCGAAAATACGCAGGAAAATGCGTAAAGGGAACACTGGAGATCGCGGAGATTCCAGTTCCGGAATACAGCATCAGCACAACGCCGAAGCTGTTGATCGCAACTGCAACTAAGAGTGCAAGCTCGCCCCCGAAAACAGGGGAGAGATTTTGATGTAGTTTGGTTATTCAAGACAAAAGCCTCCTGTTAAGTTTTTTGACAGAAAATAAGAGGAATATGTATGAATAGACATGTCTAATATTTCCTGCAAACGGTAATTATTATACTACGTATACATGAAAATACAATTGTGTTTTTATTGAAACCAAATTTATGGGAAAAATGGAAAGAAAAAATAAAGATATTGTCAAAACAACAGAATTTTGGGGGCAGCAATTGGGTATAGTTACAGCAGATTATGAAAAACTAATATATTAGAAAATTCATTTTCACTGAATCCAGCTACAACAGGAGGTTTATACTATGGATAAGAGGTGGGGAAAATTAAAGCGCTAAAAAGCCCTCCCTCGCCAATGAAAAAATATTATCATTTAAATCTCTTGCCAACTCACTCCGATTAGTGTGTATACTAACCAAAGAGTTAGGAATAGCTAACCTAACGGTGTAAATCATTTGGACTCCTTTTTATTATGACAGAAAGACCGCTGGCATAATCTTTGAAAAACGAAAGGGTATACATACCATGGATTACTTAGAAATTGAGAAAGTCATTGGAAGAGAGAGATTATGGATTTCAGGAAACCCTACTGTAGAGGCTGAAGTTTACCTGGTAGACGGAACCATCGGCAGAGGAGCAGCACCAAGCGGTGCATCTGCAGGAGAGTTCGAGGCTCTGGAGCTTAGAGATAATGATAAGAGCAGATACCTTGGAAAAGGCGTTACAAAAGCTGTTGAGAACATCAACACCTCCATTTAACGATGTGATCGCAGGAATGGACGCATCTGACATTTATACATTGACAAAGCAATGATCAAGGCAGATGGAACAAAAGATAAATCCAAACTTGGCGCAAATGCCATTCTTGCTGTTTCCATCGCTTGCTGCCGTGCAGCTGCAGCCTCCCTTGAGATTCCGCTGTACCGCTTCTTCGGCGGCGTTTCCGGAAACCGTATGCCAGTGCCGATGATGAACATTGTAAACGGCGGCTGCCACGCACTTTCCTCCGACTTGACGTTCAGGAGTTCATGATCATGCCGGTTGGAGATGAAGGCGGTGTTTGCACCGGCTCTGAAATCAGAGGACTTGCTACCTCCGTTGGTGAAGGGCGGAAGCCATCGAGACCATTCATTTGAGGCAGTGTACCCGATCATCTCCCATCGAGGGACGCTCTGGATGAAGAAGACTGGGAAGGCTGGGCTATGCTGACCAAGGCTCTGGGCGACAAGATCCAGCTGGTTGGCGACGACCTGTTCGTAACCAACACTCACTCGTCTGTCCAAAAGGGCATCGAGCTTGGCGTTGCGGTAACTCCATCCTGATCAAAGGTTAACCAGATCGGCCCTGACCGAGACCCTGGACGCTATCAGATGGCTAACCGCGCAGGCTACACCGCAGTTGTATCCCACCGTTCCGGCGAGACCGAGGACGCAACCATCGCTGATATCGCTGTTGCACTGAACGCTGGCCAGATCAAGACCGGTGACAACGGTAAAATCCATCTTCATAAAAAGTAGGTGCCATGCTTGGTACGGAAATTCCGTTGGAGAAATCCGGGAGAAGGCTGAAGAAGCCAGCATCTGGATTTGGCACATAAAGTCCTACAAGCTGGCAGAGGATTCCAAGGATCCATGCCAATCAGGATACCCCAAAGGATACCCGCCCCTTTACATTCTTAACAAGAAGAATGGCTGTGATAAGAACACCAAGAAGAGCCAGAAGAACAGTGATTCCCCATGTAATTGAAGGAACCGGTTCTGCAAGAGAGCCCTTAAAGGAAAAACATGCTTACCAGTGTGGAATCATTGTTTACAACGATTTTGCGTTCTGCAGACCGATGAAGGCAATGAAAAGACCAATTCCTACGGAAACAGCATGCTTCAATGTCATAGGAATGGAGTTGAAGATCGCTTCACGCACGTTGGTAAGGGAAAGCAGAATGAAGATAATACCTTCTGCAAATACGGCAACCAGAGCCTGTTCCCAGGAATATCCCATGCCAAGGACTACGGTGTATGCAAATAAGCATTCAGACCCATTCCAGGAGCAAGGACAAACGGATAATTGGATAACAGCGCCATCAGGCAGGTTGCGATAAAAAGGAAGACAGGGCAGTTGCGGTAAATACTGCGCCTCTATCCATTCCGGCTGCGGAAAGGATGTTCCGGGTTGACTGCAAGAATGTAGGCCATGGTCATGAATGTGGTGATTCCAGCCATTACCTCAGTCTTCACGTCAGTTCGGTGTTCCTTCAGGTGAAAAAAGTTTTTCTAGGTTCATAAATGTACCCCCTGTTTTTTCTTTTTACGGCACTTTGTGCCGGATTTTACATTTTAGTGTGCTTGTTAATATATTTCGCCTTATACTTAGAATATACAATAGTCTGATCTTTATACAGTCCGTAATATCCGGAAGCAGCATAGCTGATGGACACTGCGATCAGATAGAAAGAAACGCCCTTAAATCCAAACATTTCAAATGCGATCAGAATCGAAGTAATAGGGCAGTTGGTCACGCCGCAGAATACAGCCGCCATTCCGCAGGCTGCACAAAGAGACGGGGAGAGTCCCACAATCTGTCCCGCCATACACATCAAAAGGTCGCTCCTACGCAAAAGGACGGCACGATTTCGCCTCCGCGGAAGCCTGCCCGCATAGTAAGTGCAGTAAGGATCATTTTCCAGAAGAAAGCCATGTAATCCGTCTTCCGGTCTCAACAGCCTTCTCGATCAGCTCCGCGCCTGCGCCCATGTAATCCGTTGTTCCAAGAAGCAGTGTGATCACAATGACCAGAGCGGCACCAGCCACAACCCGGATGTATTTGTTTGGGAAAAATTTCCCATATAGTCTGGCTGTCTCATTTAAAATAATGCAGAATACAATGCTGATCACCGCGCATCCCAGTGCTGCCACGCCCATTTTCAGCCCGGTTTGCAGATTGAACGCCGGAATGTTCACCACATGGAAGGATTCCGGTGTAACACCCATGCCCGCTGCAAAACGGGAGGCAATCAAAGACGCGATCATACAGGGCATCAGCGCCGTATAGTACATTACTCCCACGCTGACCACTTCCATGGAAAAACCGCTGCAGCCATAGGCGTGCCAAAAGTGCGGAGAATGCGCACTCATACCGCACATCACGATCACATGACGGTCCTCCTCATCCAGATGGATCCACCGTCCCCAGAAGATTGGCAATGCTTCCTCCAAGCTGGATAATGCGCCTTCGTCCTGCAGGAACCTCCTGTCAGATGGGTCAGTGCAGTGGAAACAAAGATCAGCGGTCCGGAAAGCCAGGGCACATCGTCCTGGGAACGCACCGTGGAAAGAACCTGGTTGGTGCCCCCCGTCGTCCTGCCAAGCTTGTCATAAAGAAATACAATGCAAAGGCCGGAGAGCGGCAGCAGATAAAAAATCCACTGATTGGCCTTGCGGTAACTGGTAACTGCCTTTAACACAAAGGAAAAAAAAGTGCTGAATGCCCCTGCCACATAGCCTACGATGGCAGCAAGAATCAGCCATTTGAAGCAGGTTTCCCATGTCACGGCGAATAGCGCTGGAGTAATAATGAAGCTTGTCCTCCGGTGTCTGTGTATTCTTTTCCATAAGTCTCTTTCATCCCCTTTGTTATAAGTAATTTCATTATACTATATGTATGCAGAAAAAAAGCGATAAAATTTTTGAGAATTTCAAAAATTGTCTATAAATTTGACGCAGATTTGAAAATGCAAACATAATTTATTATAAGCTTTCTTTTTATTGGGGAAATGATGGAAAATCCTTTTATACGGAAAAGGAGTCGGCGTTTGCATCCTGGATACCGGGATTTATGAGCATATAGATTTTGCAGGCAGGATCTGGGCGTTTTATGATTTTCTTTCTTTTTAAAAGACGTCCTTATGACGACAACGGGCACGGCACCCATGTGGCAGGCCTGGCGGCAGGGGATGGCACTGCGTCCATGGGAAAATACAGAGGAGCGGCACCGGGATGCGGGATCATTGCCCTGAAGGTGTTGGACCGCTACGGAACGGAGGCCAGGAGGACGTGCTGCGTGCCATCCGCTGGATCCGGGAGTACCGGCAGCAGTACAGGAATCGGGTGGTAAATATTTCCGTTGGCACCACCTGCAATTCCAAAAGGATCATGTACGGCTTGTGGAAAGCGTGGAGCAGCTTTGGGATGAGGGCATGGTGGTGGTCACCGCGGCGGGCAACCAGGGACCAAGGCCTGGCAGCATCACAGCACCAGGCAGCAGCAAAAAGGTGATCACAGTAGGCTCCAGCGACCTTCTGGAAGGGCGGAGCGCCATCTCGGAAGAGGGCCTACCAGCAGAATGCGTCTGCAAGCCAGATATCGTAGCGCACCTGGAAACCGGATCATGTCCTGCGTCCCAGGCAAGCCTTTTTCCTATGGGGTGAAAAGCGGCACCTCCATGTCCACGCCCTGGTCACCAGGCGCCATCGCCTGCGCTTTGGAAAAGGATCCCGCCCTTACCAACACGGATATCAAAACCATGCTGATGAACAGCGCAGACGACCTTGGACTTCCCAGAAACCAGCAGGGCTGGGGACGGTTTAACCGCCGAAAGTTTTTCTTGGAATGTGAGGAGAATTGTTCCGAGCTTTGATAAAAATTATCACTTTACAGTATAAAAAAGTACTTGACTGAATCGCTTTAATTGAGTAAAATGGACAGCAAGTATAGTTTCAGAGCCGCTTTTACAAAGAGAAAAGTCAGGCCCCAGCCAACGAGGAGGAAATATCAATGGAAAATAGACGTGTTTCAATGAACCGCCACACTAATCTGCTTCAGTTAGAGGAGCATATGTACCCGCTTGTGGATGTTACCACTCTAACGTATTCCGAAATCTTTTTCCATATTCCGAAGTACCGAAGATTGCGTTCAACGACAGGGTTGTACCGCATCATATGCCAGATGACATCTGGATCACAGACACATTCCGTGATGGACAGCAGTCCAGAGCACCGTACAGCACTGAGCAGATCGTAAGGATCTACGATTATCTGCATAAGCTGGGCGGACCGGAAGGAAGAATCCGTGCTTCGAGTTTTTCCTTTACAGTAAAAAAGGACAGGGATGCAGTGTTGAAATGTATGGAGAGAGGCTACGAGTTCCCGGAGGTTACCAGCTGGATCCGTGCCAACAAGAAAGGACTTCCAGCTTGTCCGCGATATGGGTATGAGAGAAACCGGTATCCTGGTAAGCTGCTCTGATTATCATATTTTCTATAAGATGAAAATGACCCGTAAGCAGGCCATGGAGCATTATTTAAGCATTGTCAAGGAGTGCCTGGAAATCGGCGTTTCCGTCCGCTGCCACCTGGAGGACATTACAAGAGCAGATATCTACGGTTATGTCATCCCATTCTGCCTGGAGCTGATGAAGCTTCGCCAGCAGTACGGCATTCCGGTCAAAGGTTCGCTGCTGCGATACGATGGGCTACGGCGTCAACTATCCGGGTGCCGTTATCCCACGTTCCGTACCTGGTATTATCTATGGTATTATGGTTCATGCGGGCGTGCCTTCCTGAACTGATCGAGTGGCATGGACATAACGACTTCTATAAGGCAGTGAGCAACTCCACCACAGCATGGCTGTATGGTGCCTGCGGTGTCAACACTTCTTTATTTGGTATTGGCGAGCGTACCGGAAATACACCTCTTGAGGCTATGGTATTTGAGTATGCACAGCTTCGCGGAAACCTTGGCGGCATGGATACCACGGTGATCACCGAGCTGGCAGAATACTACGAAAAAGAAATCGGCTACCACATCCCGCCCAGGACGCCGTTTGTCGGTAAGAACTTCAATGTCACAAGAGCGGGTATCCATGCAGACGGTCTGCTGAAAACGAGGAAATCTACAACGTATTTGACACTGAGAAATTCCTGAACCGCCCGGTTGAGGTCGCCGTATCCAACACCTCCGGAGCTAGCCGGAATCGCCCACTGGATCGACAGCCGTATCGGCTGAAAGGGTGAGAAGAAGGTTGATAAGAACAGCGAGCTTGTGAAGATGATCAAGTCCTGGGTTGACAAACAGTATGAGGAAGGCCGTGTTACTGTGCTGCGACGCAGAACTGGAAACAATTGTAGCAGAGACTTGCCAGCGTCTTGGAATTACGTTAAAATAGTGTGCCGGTTTGCTGCGGAACGTGTCTGAAAATCATTTTTCGCAATCCGCATGTTTTACTTCGGTGGTATATGTTTTACGGATTCAGTTTTCACACGTTATCCAGGTAAAATCTCCCACAAAAAAAAGTCTTTTGGGGCATAACTAGGAAAAGTAAAAGGAGGAAATAATGGATAAAATTAAAGATGCAGACCCCTCTTGTTGAGATGGACGGGGATGAGATGACCAGAATTCTCTGGAAGATGATCAGGATGAGCTTCTTCTTCCTTTTATAGATCTGAAAACAGAATATTATGACCTTGGACTGGAATACAGAAATGAGACAGATGACCAGGTTACAGTAGATGCAGCAGAAGCAACCAAGAAATATGGTGTTGCAGTTAAATGTGCGACCATCACCCCTAACAAAGCCAGAATGTCTGAGTATGATCTGAAGAAAATGTACAAAAGCCCCTAACGGAACCATCCGTGCCATCTTAGACGGAACTGTTTTCCGTGCACCCATCGTGGTAAAGGGCATTGAGCCATGCGTCAAGAACTGGAAGAAGCCAATTACTCTTGCACGTCATGCATATGGTGATATCTATAAGAATACAGAGATGTATATTGACAAACCGGGAGATGCTATGCTGGTATTTAACTTCAGAAGACGGCGAGGAGAGAACGTGCTGATCCATCACTTTGAGGCTCAGGCGTGCCAGGGTGTTCATAACCTGGAGGCATCCATTGACCAGCTTTGCAAGATGCTGTTTTAATTATGCACTTGGATACAAAACAGGATCTGTGGTTTGGCGCCAAGGATACCATTTCCAAGACTTACGATGCCTAATTTAAACAGGTCTTCCATAACTATTTTTGAAGAGGAGTTTAAGGAGAAATTTGAGGCCGCAGGAATTACTTTCTTCTACAGCCTGATCGATGACGTAGTTGCCCGTGTTATGAAAGCAGAGGGCGGATTTATCTGGGCATGCAAGAATTATGACGGAGATGTTATGAGCGACATGATCTCCTCCGCATTTGGTTCCCTTGCCATGATGACCTCTGTTCTGGTTTCCCCGGACGGCTACTATGAGTATGAGGCTGCACATGGAACTGTTCAGAGACATTATTACCGTTATCTGAAGGTGGGGACCTCTACCAACTCTGTAGCAACAATTTTCGCCTGGACCGGTGCTCTTCGAAAGCGTGGAGAACTGGATCAGAATCGGGAACTGGGAGTTTGCAGACAAACTGGAAAAAGCTACCCTTTCTACTATCGAAGGCGGACAGATGACCAAAGGATCTGGCACTGATCACTTCTTTAAAAGATGTAAAAAGGTATTTAACAGCCGAGGAGTTTATTCTTGCAATCAGAGAGAACGTTGGGCCATGTAATAAAACAGACAGCTTTAAAAGTTGTTTAAAGTAAAAAAAAAAATTGTTATAAAAACAGGAACGGTTTCGGATGTTTATATTCGAAATTAAAATAAATATGAAATGTAATGCTCCAGGTTGCTTATTTTATGCCAGCTCCTCCCATTTCTCATAAAGTTCTTCCAGTTCTTCTGCCTGAATAGCAGCTTTTTCCCGGCTGAGTTCTGCATTCTGCCACATTCGTACAGATATCTGGAAGAACCATGGTTTCATCAATTTCTTTGTCCCTTGTTTCCAGTTCTTCAATCCGTCTGTTCCCACTTTTGTTCAGCTCATTTTCCCGCTCTTCAGAGCCTGTTCTTCTTTCTGCTGCTGCCAGGTAAGCTTTCCTTGGTTTCAGAGACGTTTTCTGCTTCATCGAAGCGGCGGTCTCCTGATCGGAGCATAAATTTTGGGTCATTTCATCCTTCTTTTCTCAGATAGTAATCGTAATCCCCAATGTAATTTACAATGGCCTGATTGGTCAGATCCATGATCCTGGTAGCTGTCTGGTTAATAAAATAACGGTCGTGGGATACATACAGAACCGTTCCGGTGTAGCTGTTCAGTGCTTCCTCCAGAATCTCCTTGGATGCAATATCCAGATGGTTGGTCGGCTCGTCGAGGATCAGGAAGTTTGCCTCCGAAAGCATCAGCTTCGCCGAGGGAAACACGGCCGCGCTCACCACCGGAGAGAGAGGAGATCAGCTTAAACACATCATCTCTGTAAAAAAAAAGGCAGCCAGCATATTGCGGATTTCTGTCTCAGTCAGAGTCGGATAGGTGTCAGAAATCTCCTGAAAATAGTTTTCTCCATATGAAGCACATGGTGTCCTGATCATAGTATCCGATCTGCACCTTGGAACCCAAGGCAAAGCGTCCTGCATCAGCATCCACAATTCCATTGAGAATCTTCAAAATGGTGGTCTTACCAGTACCATTGTTGCCAATCAGGGCAACACGTTCTCCCCACGTTTGATTTCAAAATTAATATCTGTAAACAAAAGTCTGTCCTGGGAAAGCCTTGAAAGTCCTTCTACAGTAAGTACATCATTTCCACTGATAAAACTTGGTTCCAGGGAAATACGCATCTGGTTATCAATTTCAATTGGTTTCTCGATGCGCTGGATTTTGTCCAGCATTTTTACACGGCTCTCAGCACGCTTGATGGATTTCTCACGGTTAAAGGAGCGCAGCTTGGTGATAACAGCCTCCTGATGTCTGATCTCTCTTTGCTGGTTCAGGTAAGCCTTGTACTGGGCGTCACGCAGCTGCGCTTTTTTCAGGGCATAAGCGGAATAGTTGCCTTCGTACATTCTCATCTGGGCAGCCTCGATCTCTACGACCTTGGTGACAACTTTATCAAGAAAGTAACGGTCATGAGAGACAATAAATACAGCTCCCGGATAGTTAAGAAGATAGGTTTCAAGCCATGCAATGCTCTCCATATCCAGATGGTTGGTAGGCTCATCCAGAAGCAGGATGTCCGGTTTTGGAAATCATGAAGCTTGCCAAGAGCCACACGGGTTTTCTGACCTCCGGAAAGGTTCTCAATCTGTTTGCTGTAATCCTCTTCTTCAAAGCCAAGACCTTTTAAAAACACCAACGATTTCGCTTTTTTGTATGCGTAGCCGTTTTCCAGCCGGAACTGATGGGTCAGACGGGTATAGCTGTTCATAAGGCTCTCCAGTTTTCTCCTCCGGCCACATATTTCATTTCCTGCTCAAGGGTACGGATCTTTTCCTCCATATCCAGAATGTACTGCTTGGTGGTCAACAGTTCTTCGTAGATGGTGTGATGACCGTGGATATCCTGGATACTGGGCAAGATAGCCGATATTTTTGTCCTTTGCAATAACCACATTACCGGAATCAGCGGAAATCTCCTGCATGATAATGCGAAGAGAGTGGTTTTCCGGCACCGTTATTGCCGATGAGGCAGCCTTTTCCCGTTCTTTTCTATGTGAAAAGAAGCATCCTGTAAAATGACCTTTTCCCCAAAGGATTTGCAGATGCCTGACATGATAAAATCATAAGTTCCTCCTTAACTGTAGGTGCTGGATGTGGGCAGATATAATCATTCCTGCCGTCATCCAGACCCTTATTCTTAATATTATACTTGAAATCCTGCATTTTTGAAAGAATAATTGTCGAATTACAAAAAAATATGCAAAAATTTGTAAGTATGCACAAGCAATCCCTTTGAAAGCCTTGAAAAAATATAGCATTTCTGCATTTGGAGCTTATTACAAATTTATCGCCGGAGTCGTAAAATATCCACCACTTACAACGTTATAAAAAATATCGTACAGGACTTTCTGATGTATAATGAATTTGACAAAAAACATTACAAAGGAAAGTGACCCTGTACGACAAAAAACATTATACAACAAAAAACACTGATTGGTAGACTTCATCAATATTTCATGTTCCTATGCAAAGGTTGATTATTCCAGATTTATGAATACAATGCCCGGATTACTTTGAAGCTGATACCGGATTCATTGCAGACGCAGCCTGTATTTTGTGTGCGGATGATACGATGGTATCTAAATTTGGCACAAAATTTGAAAATGTTTCAAAACTGTTTGACCATGCTGCACACAATGGTTCCAACTATTTGAATGGACACTGCTTTGTGAGCGTCATGCTCTGCGTGCCCGTCTGGAATCACGATAGACGTCCTGCCGAACATGGCAAACGCCTTCTGTTGACAGGAAAAAGCAACCATTGAACCAGACCGAAGTGACCGTATGAAATACATTCCACTGTTGCTATATTCGTTACGTTGGAATATTGAAACAAGCTACTATGAACAGAAAACGTTCTGGTCTTTTTTGCAACTATATGGCGTACGAAGCCGCAAAGGATCGAAATGCTGGTCAATCGTACAAAAAGCGTACAGGAGTTTCTGTTTTGAATTAAGTCAGGGCATTCGCAGTCAGATATTTTTTTTTGCCACTTTCGTGAAAATATCGAAACACACATAAAAATCAAATATATAGCAAAGAGTGTAAATATTATAATTTGTTTGTTGTTGCTCTTGAGACTGAATGCGAATTGGCGAACTTAAAGCTGCTGGAATTGAATGATATAGATTTTTCCAAAAAGAGCGCTTTGGGTGAAAAAACAATGTGCCTTGTACGTGATGATCAGGGCTCATATTTTGAGATACATACCCCAAAAAACTTTCTATGGCAATCGAATTATTCCTCTTACAAGCAAATGCGTAGAGGCCCCCTTATGAGGCAAAAAAAGCTAAATATACCCATAGTGAAGAGGCATAAGAATGTAAAATTTAAGAATTTAGTATTTCCTTCCAGAAGTAATAATCCTTTCTTTATGAAACTGTCATAATCAAAGCAATACATATTACACTTACTAAAAACGAATGAGGATGGTATTATTGAAAAATTCAGTCCTCATACATTTAGACATACATTCGCAACAAGAGCCATTGAAAAATGGTATGAATCCTAAGGTACTTCAACAAATTATGGACACGGCACCTACAAATGACAATGGATCTCTATTGTCATGTTTTGATAAGACATTATTTGATGAGATGAAGAAATGGAGAAATAATTTATTCCGTATCCTCGGAGAATCCCCTGCATTTAAGTGGGGATTCTCTCTGCGTTTATGGATAAAGTTGTGCAGAATTATATGATTTGTAAAAGTTTTGTAATTCTGCACAAGTTTAATTGACAAGAAAATAACATTTCGGTATAATTGACATAGTGTTACGCGGAAAGTATAGGCAGCGGAAACAAGGAGGGGAACATTTTGGATGCGAAAGAAATCTCAAAGGCGGTAGTGAAAAAGACTGCCAAGGTATTATCGCTATCTGGGGGAACTGATGGAGGAAAAAGTGGAAGCGCATATCTTCCAGCGACCTGAGCAAGAAAAATGCATGTAACAGCGTCACAGATCCGTCAGGATCTTAAAACTTCTGGCGGTTTTGGACAGCAGGGATACGGATACAATGTAGAATATCTTTACACAGAGATCGGCAAGATACTTAGGGCTGGACACCATCCATCCCATGATCATTCTGGGTGTGCAGGTAATCTGGGACAGGCACTTGCCAATTATGGGGATTTTGAGAAAAGAGGATTCCGCCTTGTAGGAATTTTTGAGGTGAATCCGGTTCTGGAAGGAATTTCCGTTCGCGGCATTGAGATCCAGATGATCAGCCGGCTTCCGGAATTTATAAGGAGAATCAGGTGGAGATCGCCATTCTGACACTTCCGAAGAACAAGGCCAAGGAGATGGCGAAGATTCTCATTGAGAACGGAATCAAGGCAATCTGAATTTTGCACATACAGATCTTGACGCACCGGAGGACGTAATCGTGGAGAATGTCCATCTTTCAGAGAGTCTGATGGCTTTGTCCTACAATTTAAGCCAAAATCGGAATGACATACAGAGAAATAAAGAAGAGGACTGCTGCTTGTCTCACTGGAAGATTTACAGGAGACTGGGGCAGCAGTTTTGCATATAGATGTCTGAAAGAATGATTTTGTTGCCAGGAAAATGCGAAGAATCTTGTCAGATGAGGAGCTGATCATGAAAAAAGTTGTGACCTGCAGCCAGATGAAGCTTCTGGGACCATGAAACCATTCACAGCATGCACGTACCGTCACTGGTTTTGATGGAGCGCAGCCCTGGCTGTCAGAGATGAAATCGTGAAGTACCTTTGATGAAAAAATCCCGATGGAACTAAAATGAACGATGTCCCAGCAGTCTGCGGGTCTGGCAAAACGGCGGAGACGGAATTGCCATTGCGCCAGACTTCTTCATTTAAAAGGAATAGAAACGGAAATTTTTCTTGCAGGAAATCCGGACAAGATGACAGAAGAAAACCAGACGCCAGTGGGAAATTGCCGCCAGCTATCAGGTGCCGGTAACGAATAACCCGGTATGGAGTGAATATACTGTTATAGTAGATGGAGTTTTCGGGGTAGGACTCTCCCAGGAAATTTCGGGAGACTATAAGATATAATTGCTTCCATGAACCGTCAGGACGCATATAAGGTAAAGGTGGCAGTGGATATTCCCTCCGGTATTCACGGAGATACTGGTGCTGTCCTCGGAATCGCTTTTATGGCAGATCTTACGGTTACCTTTGCCTACAGAAAACGGGGGGCTTTGCCTTTATCCCGGAAGGAGTTATGCAGGTAAAATTGTGGTTAGTGATATTGGCATTTATGACGGGATCATAATGGAACCAGGCTGGCACAAAAAGGCCTGCTGCAATTGAAAAGGAAGATCTTTTGAATCTTCCTGCAAGACCACCCTGGGGAAATAAAGGAACATTTGGAAAGGTTCTTCTGGTGGCAGGTTCAAAGGGAATGTGTGGGCAGCTGCATATTTAGTGCCAGCGCAGCCCTTCATGGCGGAGGCGCAGGAATGGTGAAGATCCAGACCGTGGAGAAAACCGGGTTCCTTCTGCAGACACTTCTTCCTGAGGCAATGGTGACCTGTGAATTTGATGAAGAAGCCAATAGAAAAAAAATCTTAACTGGTGTGATGTGCTGGTAATCGGTCCCGGACTTGGAACAGAAGGAACCGGAAAGAAAGACTTTGGTTCTGAAAAGAGGAGCAAAAAGCAGGAAAGCCTGTGATACTGGATGCAGATGGCTGAATATTCTCCCAGCATCCCAGATGGATGATATCAATGGAAAGACAGTGCTGACGCCCCATATGGGAGATGAGCCGTCTTACAGAATGGAAATTTCCAGAACTAAGGAAGATCCTGGTGGCAGCGGCACTTGAATCGGTATGCAGAAAAAATGGCGGTGTCTGGTACTGAAAGACGCATGTACAGTAGTGACAGACCGGACGAACATCTGTATCTGAATCTTTCTGGAAATTCAGGAATGGCCACTGCAGGAAGCGGAGATGCTGTCGGGAATCATGGCAGCTGTTCTCTGCATGTATCTGGGAATGAAACGAAAACGCCACTTTCCCATAAGGCAAAGCACTTGCTGTATATATTCACGGACTTTGCGGAGATAAGGCCAGCTGAAAAAGGATCTTCACGGGATGACTGCCAAAGATATGTTCACCGGAAGTTTTGAAACTTGGAAAGTTCTTAAGCTATGAGAAAAATAAATGCCTTTTGGCAGTGAATAGAAAATCGAGGAGAACATTATGGAAAAAATATAGAATCAAAAGCATTGATTTCTCTTGATGCAGATATAATTTTGAACAGATGAAGAAGAACATAAAAAGGGAACAAAGATCATTATGGTGATCAAGGCGGATGCATATGGTCACGGGGCTGTTCCCATTGCATCCATGATCCAGGAATATGATTGTTTGCTGCGGCTACAGCCCAGGAAGGCTTTACAGCTTCGAAGTGCAGGGATGTGAAACCCATCCTGATCCTGGGACTGGTATTTGAAGAATATTATGAAGAGCTCATCAGAATGATACGCATGGCTGTGTGATTTGATACAGCCAAAAGATTTCATGAGGCTGCTTTGGCAGTAGGTAAAAAGGACTGATTCACCTTGCTGCGGATACGGTATGACCAGAATGTTTAAGGATAATGAGGAAAGCCTAGAGGAAATCCGCAGATATACCAGCTGAAAAATATAGAAATCGAGGGGGCTTGTTTTACCCATTTCGCACGGGCTGATGAATATGACCGTACACCCGCCATGGTACAGCTGGAACGATATGTTCATTTTTCAAAGCTTTCTGAGGAAACGGGGATCCATATTCCTTCATCACTGTTCCAACAGCGCAGAATCATCCGCGCCGGAGGCAAATATGAATATTGTCCGTGCAGGAATTACAATTTACGGAATCTATCCTTCAGAAGAAGTGAAAAAGATATTAGAAATTAGGAGCCTGTCATGTCACTGAAAAGCCATGTGACGTTTGTAAAAGAAGTGGAACCAGGAACACAGGTTAGCTGTGGAGGAACTTCTATACCACAGACCATGTAACGAAGCTTGCAACAATTCCGGGTAGGATATGCAGACGGTTATCAAGAACTCTTTTCCAACAAAGGCTGGGTTCTCATTCACGGAAAAAGGCACCGATCCGCGGAAGAGAGTCTGTATGGACTGTGTTCATGGTGATGTGACAGATATTCCGGAGATAAAAAAGGAGACGAGGTAACTTTGTTTGAAGACGGTGAAGAAACATCAGTGTATACGGCGATTTATCAGGCCGTTTTTTCCTATGAGCCGTTGTGCGGCATCAGCAAAACGTGTCCCAAGGATTTATATAAAAGATAAAAAAGAATGCATGAACTGATTTTTTGATTATTAACACCGATCCGAACGAAGCATACTGA